>OFUB01000049.1_pt1 | contig 9385 bp, 8 predicted proteins | sample 1543371 | NCBI WGS metagenome assembly OFUB01 (sample SAMEA104347368, study PRJEB22522) | marine metagenome | biome: marine biome; feature: marine water body; material: seawater | collected 2015-09-01T00:00:00Z | depth 802 m | reverse complement strand
TTGTTCTACTGTGGGACGGCGTTTGCTTACTTCGTTGTTTTTCCCTTAATGTTTGCTTTTTTCACCTCCGCTGCACCCGCTGGGGTTGCTGTGATGACAGACATCGCAAGCTACCTGGATTTTGTGTTGGTTCTTTTCTTTGCCTTTGGGCTTGCTTTTGAGGTGCCCATCGCAACTGTCGTTTTAGTCTGGTCTGGGCTGACTTCGGTGGAAACGCTGGCAAAGAGTAGAGCTTATGTTTTTTTAGGTGCTTTTGTCATCGGCATGCTGATAACGCCACCTGACATTATTTCACAAACATTGTTGGCAGTACCTGTTTATTTACTCTATGAGTGCGGCATTCTATTGTCTAAAATATTAACAAAGAAAAAAGAGGAAGCTGACCAATGAGCAATTCAAGCGTTTCAAGTGACTATTTAGACAAGGGGTTTTTAGGGCATCCAATCGGTTTGAGAACACTCTTCCTAACCGAGATGTGGGAAAGAATGTCGTATTACGGAATGCGGGCTCTTTTGGTTCTCTACATGACTGGCACTGTTACAAACTTCAACCCAGGGCTTGGCTGGACGCAAATGGAGTCTCAGGCTATTTATGGCATTTATGTTGGCATGGTTTATTTTATGGTTGTCCCCGGTGGCTGGATTGCTGACAATATTCTGGGCCACCAAAAAGCTGTTTTATACGGGGCTATGATTATCGCCCTTGGTCATTTTACTTTGGCTATCCCGATTCAACAGACATTTTTTCTAGGTCTTATTTTTGTTGTTTTGGGCACGGGCTTGTTAAAAGGAAACATCTCCACCATAGTCGGCAAACTCTACAAGGAAGACGATGGCAGGAGAGAATCTGGCTATACCATTTTTTACATGGCCATCAACATAGGGTCCACTCTTGGGTTTCTAGTTTGCTCCTATCTGGGAGAAAAAATCGGCTGGCATTGGGGCTTTGGCGCTGCTGGGATCGGAATGAGCTTTGGGGTTCTCCAGTTTATTTATTCCAAAAAACTGCTGGGGGTTGCTGGAATTAATCCCAATCCCATGGAAGATCGCAGGAGAGCGAAATTGGTTTTGGGAACCAAGATAAGTTTAGGGGTCATGTTTGTTGTTATTGCAAGCGGTCTCCTCGGTTTTTACTCAATAGAACCAAGGGGTTTTGCGGACAATTTTTCTTACTTTTTAACCGTTGTAGCTGGTTTATACTTTCTTTATTTGTTCTTTTTTGCAGGACTAACTTCGGCAGAGAAACGAAACCTCATTTTATTAGCCCTCCTTTTCGTTGGTGCTGCAGCTTTCTGGTCGGGCTTTGATCAATCTGCCAGCTCTTTGAGTATTTTTGCACGGGATTACACAGATCTTTCTGTTTCAGGATACATCATCCCGATAGGGTGGCTGCAGTTTGCAAACCCCATCTTTGTGGTGATCTTTGCTCCCATTTTTGCTGGGATCTGGACCCATCTTGGGCGCATTAACCTAAACCCAGCCTTACCAATAAAATTTGCTTTTGGCTTGATGCTCATGGCAGTAAGCTTTGTCATTATGTTGTTTGCGGTTGAATTGGCCATGGAAACAGCGCCCGTTGGGATGCGGTGGCTTATCCTAACTTATTTACTGCAGACTTGGGGTGAGCTGACATTATCACCCATTGGCTTGGCGGCTTTTTCCAGATATTCTCCTAAAAAATACATTGGTCAAATGTTTGGTTTGTGGTTTTTGGCTTCTGCCATTGGCGGGGTTCTGGCAGGACTTTTGGGAGGCGATGCTTTGGATGCAGGGCTGGAGAGTATATCCCCTGTCTTCAATTTTATGATCAAATATTACCTTGCAATAGCATTAATTTTAATTGTCTTGTCCCGGTTCGTTAAAAAGCCTGCTAGCCCAAATCCTGAGGACGAAACAGCCAGCAATTAAGGTCGGCGAAACCGCTTTTCTCGTTTCTTTAGGCAGTCACCTCAAAGCGCCTAGGATCAGTCGTTTTGTGTTTGCTGTTGTAAAAAAACAACAACCTATTGTGCCCCTTTTTGCGTTGTTTTGTTTGGAATTCTGTCCTGCCTCGGTTACATTAATCGTAGAGAAATATTTCGTTTAAAAATAGAGGGAGTTCTCAATGAAATCAATCAATCATCTCGTTGTCGGAATCAGTCTGGCAATCCTGGTGGTCGCACCCATCTCCATGGCTCAGGTCATTGAAGAAATTACAGTGACGGCTCGAAAAAAAGCTGAAAACCTGCAGGACGTTCCCATCAGTGTTAACGTCATCACCAGTGAAATGATGGATCGTAGAGGCATCATAGACCTCAGGGATGTTGTTAAAATGGATGCCTCCTTGATTTTTGACAAAGGTTTTGCGCCCGATGACATTAGGGTTGTGGTGCGTGGCATAGACAATGGCCGGGGAAGGCCGGTTGTTGCAACCATTATTGATGGGGCCGACATTTCCAGCGAAGCGCTGAACACAGCAGGAGCGTCGCAACTGATTTCACCCAGGCTCATTGATATTGAGCGTATTGAGATCGTCAAAGGCCCACAGGTTGCACTTTATGGTCGAACCGCATTTGCCGGTGCCATTTCGTATGTAACCAAGGGCGCCTCCGAGACTTCGGAAAATAAGGCTACTCTTGATGTTGCTGGAGGGGGTTTTCGGGAATCACGCTTTAGCTTCTCTGGGCCCGTGTCTGACACCCTAGGCATACGGTTTAATGCTCTGGGCTGGAGCATGGATGGCTTTCATGAAAACACCGTATCCGGGGAAAAAATTGGCGGCGGCGAAGGGCAAAGTGCGTCGATTCTGTTTGACTGGAACCCCAGTGAAAAACTACACATTAGAACCAGAATCGATCATGTCGATGATGAAAACGAGCCTCCTGCACAGGCATTTATTCCATACAATACATTGCGTAAAGTCCCTGATGTTGCCAGTTGGTGCAATGGCGGCTGGGTCCATGATGCTTCCTGCAATGGCTATGCACAAGCCTTGGAACATGTAATGGCGTGGGGGCAACAAGATGCTTTATACACTGACTATACTTTTTCGCCTGGATGGAAACTGGGTTGTGGAGGCGTACCGCTTCCGTGGTTGCCTGGATACGCAGGACCAGTTGTGGCGGCGATCAACCCATTGTGGAATTCTTGTGGTGGGGTAAACACCCCGGGCTTCGCGAGCTCCGGTACCGCTATCAACTTAGAGTCCGGCACTCTTTATGGGGGGCGTTTTGATGACATGGAACACTGGGCACTTACCGGAGGCGTGCCTGGAGGCGACGATTTGGTTATCACCCAAGATATTAACGTTGCCCATCCCGGAAACAACGTAGGCAAAGATATGTTTGGCTCCACCAAAAAGGGTGAGCGTTTGCAAATTAATCTTGAATACGATCTCGGGATTGGTACGTTTAGCTCCATCACTCATATGGCAGATATGGATGTGGCGCAGCAATACGACATTGACAAACAATCCTTGGTTTATTTCAACCAAGAATGGAATGTTTTTGGCGGAACCAAGCTGTACAGCCAAGAGTTTAGGCTGCAGACAGAGAACGACGGGCCGCTTAACATGGCTATAGGCGCGCTGTATTGGCACGAAGACACCATTCAAACTTCCAATGGGCTGAGCGTTGCCGGGCGCGGCGATCGTTGCAAGGTTATTGTAACAAGAGACGCCGATACGGGAAATATTCTTGAGATTTCCGACTTCTCACACGGACCGTTCACTTGGGAGGGTCCTTGTGGCCACACCGACGTTTCTATTGTGGAATTCCAAGCCGCGGCGCTTGCGAATAGGCCTACAAATGACACGATCAGAGACACTGTTTCAAAGTCCCTCTACTCGGTTATCGATTATGAGTTTAACGAACGTCTGACGATGACCATGGAGATTCGTTGGGTTGATGAGCGTGAAAGACTAACCGCTAGCGCATCACAAGGGCTGGCAGACGGAATGCCCACAAACACCGGCGCTTCTTCAGTCGCCCTTTGCGGCTCTCATATTCGTTGCGATGCAACGGGAGGGTTTGTGCCCCTTGAATGGTATCCTTATAGTGGGCGGTATCCCATGCTGTCTGTCCCCGTTGTCATAGGCGATTATACTCTGGCTACCGGTCAGACAGGAACTATGCCAAATGCTTGGGTGGTTGCAAATGTTACCGCCGCCAACCCTTCAGGTATGGGGCCAACAACCCGTCAGGAACCCCTGACCTTTTCTGTATCAGACAACTATATAACGCCTAAGATTGTTCTTCGCTACGCAGTAACCGACGACGTTATGGTCTACGGCTCTTGGACCGAATCCAAAAAGCCCGGTGGTTTTTCCACCATAGGAACCGGTGCGTTTGGCTTTGATCCCAATGGAGACGGCAACCCAGATGAAGTCCAGTTTAAGCCAGAAATAATGGCAGTGTGGGAGCTTGGGTGGAAATCTATGCTGCTGGACGGCCAGCTTAGAGTGAATGGCGCTGTCTTCTTCGAAGACTACACCGACAAACAGACCAATGTTCAAAAAATAATCGGCAATATACTAGGCAGCGTTACAGCAAACGCTGACGGTGGTGAGGCTTTAGGGCTTGAGATCGATTTTGCTTACGCCGCTACGGATCAGTTAACCATCTCGGGTGGTTACACCTACCTGGATACCGAATACACCGACTATGTTTCTTATTCAAGAAGTGCCGGTGAAATTGCAAGGGACGGAACCTGTGTTCGCGTAGATGACTATCTTGGCTCTGGCGATGCATACTGCATGATTGACAGAAGCGGCAACCAATTTGAAAGGGCTCCTAAGAACGCCGCAGTTATCAACCTGAGCTACGAAGACCAATTGGGAGATACGGGCGCAACTTATTTTGTAGACCTCAACTCGCGCTATCAAGGCAAGCGCTGGATTGACAACAGCAACGACGCTTACGTGCGAAATTACTGGCGCTTTGATCTAAACGCTGGCATCACGAAAGGCAATTGGGATGCCGTGTTCTATGTCAGAAACCTCATGGACGACGATACTGTAGTCTCGGCAGGAACCGGACCTGACATTGGTAACTCTGACTTTAGGTTTGGGATGGTTATGACCTTCGTTCAGCATGAGGTTCGGCCTTACCCTGGTGGCCCTGTTGTTGCGACTTACTCAATGCCTGATGTTACCGGTCAATATGGCTCCGGTGATGGCTTGGTCTCAATCGTTCCTGCACCAATGATTAGAAACATGTGGTATGCAAACATTCCCGACCCAAGACAAATCGGGATGCGTGTGTCCTACAGCTTCTAGAGCAAAAAAGGCGTTTATCTAATTAAGCCTCCGTGTGTTTTCACGGGGGCTTATCCAATGGAGAAATAGTAGAGTGATTTTTTATAGCGACCGTTGCTCATTTAGGCCCGCAGCGGTTAGCGGGCTTGGCGCAGATCTCTTTCCAGGAACATCGTGACCACCAGCGCGACCAGTGTTCGGGGCGTTTGTGTGTTCATTTTTTTGTTCTTAAAAAAGACATTGTTTCCTTTTCAATGCCTTTTGTTTTTAACCAGTCTTGAACAGCTTTCCCGGTGCCGCTGGGCCATGGTTGGAGTTTCTCGATGGGTATTTTTTTGTAGTCAACCAATTCTGTTAAATCGAGTGTTACATCCCCTTTATCTAACAAAACATGGTAGGCGATGATCACTTGGTTTTGTTGAAAAAAACTGTAAACGCCCACCAAGCTCTCGACCTGACAACCCAACCCAAGCTCTTCTTTAACCTCTCTGGCCACACCTTCTTCGGCTGTCTCTCCAGACTCATGGAAGCCTGTAACAAGACCAAACCAGTCTTTAGGCCAGCCTATTGCTTGCACCAATACAACGCTGTTTCCTGTTTGAGCAATGGCGGCCAAAACGGGCGTTGGGTTGTTCCACTCTACATAGTCGCAAGACGGGTTGGTACAGGCCCTTCGGTTTTCTCCATTAACTTGTTGCTTTGATAGTGGTGTGGCACAAATTGGGCAATATATGTGTCTTGTTTCTGCGGCGCTCATGGGTTCTATCTAACTACATTTTGTATAGGATAACCAATTGCGGACAAAGATTGTTTTTGCTCTAGCGGCGGAAGAAAAAACAAGGGATAATGGGTTTTTATTTGGATCCAAAGTTGAAAGGAGCTGGTATGTCTGTGTATTTAGTGTCTGTTTGTGAAATAACAAATATGAATGATAATCTCAAATCGTATGCCCAAAAATCGGCCGAGCTGATAACAAAATACGGAGGCGCTTACCTAATCAGAGGTCCTTCTGTTGAAGTTTTGGAGGGAATCCAGCTCAACAACAAAAGCCTTATTATTGCCGAGTTTCCAGATATTGAGTCAATCAAGGCATTCTTGGGCGGGGACGAATACCGAGCGATAAAACACCTTAGGGATGGAACGGGTATTTATGATATTGGCATTTTCAATGCCGCCCAATAAGGTTTCGTAATGGCTTACGATGTAAACAATGTTTTTGCCCAGATTCTTGAGGGAAAGATGCCGGCACATAAAGTGTTTGAAAACGATCACACGCTCGCCTTTTTGGACATCATGCCGGTTTCGGTCGGGCACACTTTGATCGTCCCAAAAGCAGAAGCTGAAAACATTTTTGAATTGGAAAATGGGCCTGGTTCCGAGGTGTTTAAAACCACAAAAAAAGTTGCTCATGGAATCCAGGCTTCACTTAACCCAACTGGATTGATCATCACCCAGCTTAACGGCACCGACGCTGGGCAAACGGTGTTTCATTACCATATGCATATAATTCCTGTTTATAAAAAAATGCCCCTTAGAATGCATGGCAAGGAAGTTGAAGATTCGGAAGACTTGGCCAAAACGGCAAAAATCATAAGACAAGCTGTTATGGATATTGACGCGGGCTAAATGAGGCAAGGATGCAGCTCTTAGTTGAATTTATAAATAATCACCTAATGCTGGCGTTGGGCTGTGTTGGGTTTTTTCTGCTGGCCGTGTTTAATGAGCTAAAGATAAAAGAAGCGAATATCTGTGGCCTCTCTACAACCGACTCAGTCAAATTAATCAATCAGAATTCTTTGATTTTTGATGTTGGTCCAGCAGAGCGTTATGCTCGAAAACACCTCTTGGGTGCTGCCAACAAAAAACCCGAAGACATCACAGAAGAAGAGCTCAGAAAGAACAACAAAAGAAATAAGCCTGTTCTCTTGGTATGCGACAATGGCAAGGTCAGCAAAAAGCTGAGCCTGAAACTGCGCTCCAAGGGTTTGGACAATATTTTTTATATTAAGGGCGGTCAAACAGAATGGGAAAATGCAAGCCTGCCTGTTTCTTCGCTCGCTGATTAATAAGGGAAGGTATCATGGCCACAGAATCTGAAAATAAAGAGACAGCAACGACTGAAAACAATGAAAAAAATGTTTCGCTGCAAACAATTTATATTAAAGATCTGTCCTTTGAAGCACCCAATAGCCCGGATATTTTTCTTGAAGAAGAGATCACCCCTGAAACCAAGCTCAATATTTCAAACACCCACAGAAAGCTCAGTGAGGGAGTTTACGACGTTTCATTAAAACTCAGCGTGGAATCAACGTATGGTGAAAAAACCATGTTTTTAGCAGAAGTGGAGCAAGCGGGGGTTTTTGCTATTAGAGGGTATGACGAAACAGAAACAAGAGCGTTGATTGGGGTTTTTTGCCCTAACACTTTGTTTCCTTACATCCGGGAACTTATCTCAACAATGGTCACCAAAGCAGGGTTTCCAGCTTTGCTACTACAACCTATCAATTTTGATTCCATATACAACCAAGCTATGGAACAAGCAAGTAAGCAAAAACCCAATTAGGCCCTTATGGCAAAAGAATCGTTTTTAGTCATTGGAGCAGGCGCTTGGGGGACGGCGCTTAGTATACGCTTGGCAAAAAACGGGCTGGAAGTCTCATTAACCTCGAGAGATAAAGAAAACCTTTCAGAAATCAGGAAAACAAAACGAAATAAAAAATACCTCCCTGGCATTAACATTCCCGAAACCATAAATATCAAAGACGAGATTCTTCCTTGTCTGGCAAACAGTTCTTCCGTTCTGTTGTGTGTGAACAGCACCGGATTTAAAAAAATTGCAGCTGAATTAAACAACCACATGCGCCCAGAGCAAAAATTGGTTTGGGCGACCAAAGGGCTTGATCCGGATACAGGGGAAACGTTTTCTGAAACCATTAAAAAAGAGATGCCGTCTCTCAACAAAACTGCCATTATTTCCGGCCCAACTTTTGCTGAAGAAGTGGCAAAAGGCAAGCCCACGGCCATAACTCTAGCCTCAGAAAATATTCAAGAACTAAGCGGCCTGGCTAGCGCCATGTCCAGTTCCTCATTCAGGGTTTATACCTCAAATGACATTGTTGGGGTACAACTGGGTGGTGCGTTTAAAAACATTATTGCCATTGCTGCTGGTGCGTCAGATGCCCTAAGTCTGGGCGCCAATGCAAGAACCGCATTAATAACAAGAGGTTTGGAAGAAATGAAATCCATTGGCGTTTCCTTTGGGGCCAAACCAGAAACTTTTTTTGGTCTATCTGGCTTGGGAGACTTGGTTTTGACTTCCACAGACAACCAGTCTCGGAACAGACGATTGGGTTTGTTAATTGGCTCTGGAATGTCTCCGGATAAAGCCATTGAAGAGCTTGGAACAACCCCTGAAGGTGTGCACACGGTCAAAGCAATTTATAACAAAAAGGCGTTACAAGAAGGCTTGCCGATAGCCAATGCAGTGTATAGTATTTTGTTTGAAGGCGTTCCTGCAGAAAGCTTGGTGAACAAACTAATGACGCGACCCTTAAAAGAAGAGTTCTAAGCTAGATCAAAGGAGCCAAATTGTTTCATCGATTCAAAATTGATTGATAAAAGGAAAAAAATATGCCGCGCATGACCCCCAGCGAGGCCTTTGTTGAAACGATGGCGGCTCACGGCGTTAAAGAAATTTTTGGCATTATGGGTTCCGCTTTCATGGATGCGATGGATATTTTCGAGCCTGCTGGCATTCGTTTTATTTCCGTTGTACACGAACAAGGTGCTGCGCACATGGCTGACGGTTACTCTCGTGTTAGTGGAAAGCAGGGTGTTTGTATAGGACAGAATGGTCCGGGCATAAGCAACTGTGTCACCGGCATTGCCGCTGCATTTTGGGCACACTCTCCAGTGGTCATTATTACCCCGGAAACAGGAACCATGGGAATTGGCTTGGGGGGATTTCAGGAGGCAAGCCAGTTGCCTATGTTTCAGGAATTTACCAAATACCAAGTGCATTTAAACAACCCAAATCGGATGGCGGAATTTACCGGGCGATGCTTTGACCGAGCGCTCTCAGAAATGGGCCCTACTCAAATCAACATTCCCAGAGATTTATTCTATGGTGAGATTGATGTGGACATTCCAGGGC
>OFUB01000048.1_pt1 | contig 9624 bp, 4 predicted proteins | sample 1543371 | NCBI WGS metagenome assembly OFUB01 (sample SAMEA104347368, study PRJEB22522) | marine metagenome | biome: marine biome; feature: marine water body; material: seawater | collected 2015-09-01T00:00:00Z | depth 802 m | reverse complement strand
CTATATAAGAGTGGATGCGCCTTTGTTTGTAAAAGATGTGAGTGATGCGAATGAAGGAATCCGTTTTAATACTGACAAATGGCTATTCAGTTTTTCAAAAGGGATCTAATAAAACGATCGATTCTTCTCTTGGGAATGATTATTGCATTTTCGTGTGATGACCGTATACCTCAAGATTTTCAAAAAGCATATATTGCTCTCCAAGGTCAGGATCGAATTGCAGTAGTAGACATTAATGCTGGGGAAGTAGAGCATTATGTTGATGTTGACTTTACCAATGCCGGCGATATGCCCCACTATATTGTAATTGACGAAACACATCATTATTGGTATTGCACACTCATTGCCAATGGAACTATTCTGAAATTTGATTTAAAGACGGATGAATTGGTGGACTCTGTTTTCGTTGGCAATATGCCGGCGTTAATGGAATTGGATGAGCAAAGAGAATATCTATATGTTTCCCGTTTCATGCCCATGATGGGAATGAGCACAGCTTCGCAACTTGTTCACAAAATCGATGTTCAATCCATGACGATCGTTGGCACAGTCAATGTGGGTGCTGATTCTCCCCATGGCATTGCGTTAAGTTCAGATGGAAATACACTTTGGGCAGCCAGCAATCAGGCATCGCACTTTTTCAAAATTGATACAGATCGATTTGGCGATTCTACTTATCAACCACAGAATTTTCGAATTGGTTCGAATGTGCCATCATCTTATGAAATTAATGATGGTTTTTACAACGCCTTGGAGCTTGAATTAAGCCACGATGATACAAAATTGTATATCAGCTGTTCCAATACCAACGAAATTAGGGTTTTTGATACGACCACGGGAGATAGTTTGGATACATTTCCTGTCGGTATGATGCCTTGGCATTTTCAGCTTTCTAAAGATGATTCGCAATTATTTGTTGTAAACCGAATGGGAAATAGTATTACTGTAATGAATATTCTTTCTGGAGAAACATCTACAATTGACGATATGTCCATAGATTTGTTACATGGCTGTGCTTTGTCCGGCAATGATAATTTATTGGTCGTAACTTCACCCGGAAGTGGAAATGCGTATGTTTATGATACAGAGGATGAGTCACTATTACACACAATCAAATTTAGTAATGACAGCACAACAGATCCAATGCCAACTGGGGTGGCAATCGTTCAATAGACTCATTATTTCAGTTATGTTTTTTATCTTTGCTATGTCATGCGATGATTTAGGTAAAAAACAACCTCTCCCGGAACGACCCATCCAAACAACGTTCAACGTTGAAGATTTCAGCTCTGCAACTGATTGCCAAAATTGTCATCCCAATCATTATGAAGAATGGTCTGCATCCATGCACGCATATTCTACGCAAGATCCAGTATGGTTTAAACTGCAACAAAATGCTCATAATTCTCATGCAGCTAAAGGTGTGGAATTGGGTGACTTTTGCGTGCAATGTCACAGTCCCATAGCTGCATTGACGGATGCAATAACAGATCATGAAAATTTAACACCTGAAGTCATAAGTACATTTCTTCCTCAAATTCAGGAAGGTGTAACCTGCGATGTGTGCCATACAACAACTCATTTACCGAAAACCACGGATATACAGCCAACTGAACAAAAGTTTGAAACGGTAGATTTTAAAATGTTTACTGATGGTACACGATATGGCACTTTAAATGATCCACAGGAAAATGATTTTCATTCTTCTGAATACCATCCCGGTTACGATAAATCAGAATTTTGCCAAAATTGTCATAATTTGACCGTAGATGGGTTAGAAGCAGAAGTAACTCAATTTGAATGGGAAGCATCAGCATTCGAAGCAATGGGAACTGAATGTCAAACGTGCCATATGCCCATATATGAAGGTCAGGCAGCACTCGGAGGCCCATATCGTAATAATCTGCATCGGCATTATTTCCCGGGAATTGGCGCACAATTGAATTCAAGTTCTCCTGATTTTGGATTAGTTACAGCTATCGAGGATTTATTAGTAGAATCTGCGGAAGTGAATTTTTTTGAACTGATTCCAGATTCAATTGATGGTACATCTCCTTTAAATTTTAAATTAATCGTCAGTAATAATGTCGGTCATAATTTCCCATCCGGTACAACCTTCACCCGTCAACTTTGGCTGGAAATCATTTCTGTACTAGGAAATGACACAATTATGACATCTGGATTAATGGATTCGAATGGGGACATTGCCGATTTTTATGTGGATCCGGACAGAATTATTGATTCGCAGCTACATGTTTTTAATACGGTATTGTATAATGCTGAAGGAGATTCAGGGCTACTGAAAGTAGGTGTGGAAGACATGGCTTGGAAGAGTGATTATACATTACCCGTGAGCGGTTCGAAAACGGTTAATTATTTTATAGAAATTCCAAATGGACAAACGGGAAACCTTACAATCGCTGCCCGGCTTCGTTTTCGTTCTTTTCCGCCATTTTATTTACGCTATTTAGGTTTGCCAACAGAAGCGGAACGATTAAAAATATTTGATGTGGATGAAGTGGTTGCTAACTCAATAGTTAGATGAAAAATATATTTTCATTATTTCTAATATCCAGTTTCATATTCGCACAAGGTTATATCCGTGATGTAAGTCCTTTTACAATGAGTATTGATGGAAATGAAGTTCAGCAACCATTTACCGGCGGACTAAACCAACCCGATCCTCGCTTTATTGATTGGAATGAGGATGGTATTCTGGATTGTTTTATAAATGATCGTGATGGCTATTTACAATTATGGGAAGGAGTGGCTACTGAAATTCCCGATACTGGATTTTATCTTCCGCAATTCGAGTTAATTACCAAATCGTTTCAGGATATCAATGTAGGCACATGGTTTGCTTTTCATGATTTTGATGGTGATGGTGATCAAGACTTGTTGAGTCATACAGCAAATACAGATAATGTGAGTTATTGGTCAAATGAAAATGGTGATTTTGAGCTTATTACAAATGAACTTATGGATATTAATAATCTACCTGTTTATGGAGGGTTGATCGTGATTCCCGCGATTGGGGATATTGATGATGACGGTCATACGGATTATTTTGTCGGCGATATTTCCGGCCGTTTAACCTATTACAAAGGCCATAGTTTTTCCAATGGTATTCCCCAATTTGAATTCATAACAAGTGCGTTTGAAGATATTCAGATTGTATGGACTCCGGGCCGACACGGTGCAAATGCAGTTGAGTTTTATGATTTGGACAATGACAATGACTTAGATTTGATTTGGGGTGATTTCTATCAACCGGGATTATTTTATCTGGAAAATTATGGAACCTCTGCCAACCCGAAATTTGAAGATTCATTAATGGTGACTGATTTTCCTCAAGGAACAGGTTTTGAATCCACGGGTCATAATATTGCCCGGGTTGCTGATTTTGATTTTGACGGAGATGGTGATCTAGTGGTGGGTGTATTGTCTGGCGCCTACGGAACGGAATATTTAAATAATCTCTACTACTTCCAAAATAATGGCACAGCAGAAAGCTGGGATTTTGAAATGGTGACTTCTAGGCTGCTGCCCGGGTTGGATTTTATTTCGGGAAGCCATCCTGTTGTTTCAAAAATGTGTATTTGGGATCAATTGAGAATTTGGGTTGGAAATGAATTCAATCCGGAAAATACTGCATGGTCGGGTGGTTTATATACTTTGGAAGCGGATGGATTTACGGATAATTATTTATCGTTGAATCATGAATCCATATTTCAATTAGGGTCAAACCTTGCTCCCAGTGTAATGGTGAATCCATTTAATACTTACCCTCCAAATGAGTCGGGACATGATTTGTTTATAGGTGATTTTAACGGTACACTTCACAAAATAGAAGAGAATTATGGTCAAAATCAATGCTCTTTTACCGAACCGGAACCTGATTTTTTAAATATAGATTTGAGCGGTCGATCTACACCTTCCTTTGGTGATATTGACCAGGACGGTGATGATGATATGGCAGTGGGGGATAAGGATGGAATAATTCACATATACTGGAATCAAGGCAATGCTGATTCTGCTAATTTTGATTCAACGTCGTATCTGAATATTGATATTGGCGATAATGCATCTCCTTGTGTGTTAGAGAATGGCCATATTCTTGCAGGAAATGAAATAGGAGAGTTGTATGAAATTACGTATTATGACAGCGAAGAATTGGTTGCAATCTTGAGGACTGATATCCCGTACATGGGTAGGGATCTTGCTCCGGCAGCATATTACACATTCGGTCAAAGTGAGCCGGATTTGATATTCGGTACTCATGCAGGCGGACTACAGTATTTTCGTTACGATTCAGCTGCAGTTGGAATTGAGGATGAATTTTTACCCACTTCATTCACTGTAAGTCAACCCTATCCCAATCCATTCAATAACCAATTTTCATTTTCTATTATTATACAGAAGCGTAAGATAGTAGACATTCGGCTAATAGATATAATGGGGCGAAATGTTCAAAATATTTTCAATGGAGTATTGTCAATTGGTAAACGGGATTTCAGTGTAAAAACGAATCTGCCAACTGGAACATATATCCTTAAAACCCAATCAAATGAGCAAACACAAATTCGAAAAATTGTCTTACTAAAATAATGTGTGCTCTTGCTCACAATTTATTGACGATAAAGTTTATTGAATTGAATATCAATTCTCTATGAGTAAATTCTTGAGTATTTTCGTTTCCAATATAATGGCATTTAATTACCATCTTATTTTTCACCTTATGAGGAGGCATGCATGTCTTTCGCTAAAAGATTGAGACGCTTCACACTATTGATTTTTGGTATTTCTCTCGTGACAGCTCAAAGTCGAGATGAAGTTATAGAACTAACCCATCCCATTACGGGGTCAATGGTCGACACAAATTTTGTTGATGTTGAAGTAGCTATCGCTGATTTTTTTACTGTCGGAAATCCAGGTTGCGCAGATTGTGATGGTTATATCCAAATTACAATGGATGGTACAGCAGCCGGCCAGATGACATCAGATACTGCTGTAACTGTTACCGGCCTTGCAGAAGGTTCTCATTTTATCGGAATTGAAGCTCTGGATCCCTCTGGGGTCAGTTTTTCTCCAGTTGTTTATGATTCAGCAACCTTTACTGTGGATATGGCTTCTGTCCCCAATATTTGTCCCGCTCGCAATTTGTCAGTGGTCGCAGGTGATGCACGTAATTTTCTTAATTGGTCTGGCCCCATAGCCATGTCCAATCTGAATCCTTTTCCAGCAGCGCCACAATCAGTGAATTACCATACAGGCAGCACAGACGGTTCAACGCTAATACAAAATAGTTTAATGATGGCTCATGGTGGTGATTCTGGTAGCAAAGAAGCCGGCTGGGCTATATTTGATTTGTCAGGTATGAATCCCAATTTAGAAGTGGATTCCATTATTTTTAATTATTATGTTAATGCAACTAATTGGCCCTATTGGAGCGCAACAGCTGTAAATGTAAATCCGCTTACTGCAACCGCTTCAGATTTGCATACTGAAATACTTGCAGGCTCCGATGCAGCAACAGCTTATCTTTATCGTAATGAACCTTCTGCTCATGCTCCCGGTTGGTATTCGTATGCGTTGATTAATGGTGCGAATGATGATCTGGAAGATGATATACCGCAGGGTTATTTCATTATTGGTGTAGTCGATCGCGATGGTTCAACAACATATTTTTTGGATTTTGATGGCTGGAATGAAGCCAATCCGCCCAGTATTGATATTCACTGGAGTGCTCCAGGTGGTAGACAGGGTGTTTATCATGCACCAGCCATAACAGATTTACCTTATAGCGCTGAAGAAATTATGGATTATAAAAATGCTGTCAGTGAAGGTTTAACGCCACCCACAGCTTTGGCAGGTATTGGTGCTTATGAAACTGAAAGTTATCCTAATGCATCTCCACGTGAAGTCATTGAAGGCTGCGGTGATTTTCAAAACTACTCTGTCTATACTTCGGATGGAACAGAAGTTGCAACAACGGATACGAATTATTATTTGCATGAAAACCTTACCAACGGAACAGAGTATTGCTACAATATCGTGGCAAATTATACTGAAGGAGCTTCATCTGCCACAGCCACTGTCTGTGCGACTCCGGAAACATTTATACCCGATGGTATCACGAATCTCAATGCTGTTGGCCTGGATGAAGAAATTGCCTTGTCATGGACAGACCCATCTGTACCCCAATATACATTCTATGAGAATTTCAACAGTGGTATCCCGGCAACATGGACAGTCACAGACAATAATAGTTCTGGTATTGTTTGGGAAGCTTCGGATATTGGACCGGGTGGATATAATCTGGATGATTATGATGGGCTTTTTGCTATTATAACTTCATATAGTAATACTTTTCCAAATAGTGATCTCATTTCACCCAGTATTGATTTAAGTAATTATTCATCTGCTACTTTATATTACAATTTTAATTATCAGGACTTTGCTTTGAATCCTACAGATAGCGGGTTGGTGTATATTTCAGGAGATGGCGGGTCAACATGGACACTGATGAATGCTTATGGTGCAGCTGATACACCTCCAGGAGGTATCAATGCTATATTACCAGATTCAGCTTCTTTGAATAGCGTTGTTGGCAGTTCTGACGTAAAAATAAAATTTCATTATGAAGTTGAATCGGGAGAATCCTGGTTCTTTTCAGTAGATGATATTATTGTTATCGGTACGGATACATCCGGCTCACGAGACATGACAGGTTCTACCGTTGCAACTACTGATACATATATTCTTGGAAATACCCACACGATGGAATTTTCAATCAATATACAGGCTCCTGATTTTGCATATAGTGATTCGCTCGCTTTAACTTTTCCAGCAGGTGTTACAGTGCTTGACGCAGGTCCCGAATTTTTGGGATTCGGTGGTGAGCCTTATGGCCCTGAACCATACAATGGCATCGATGGCCAGACCATTTCCTGGGGTACGAATGCCAATGATGGTGCGGGTGGTATATTTGGTTCTCTTACCGTATGGGCTACGTTATCCTTCGACAGTACTTTATCCGGACCGTTGGCAGCCAGCTACCATGTATCTGACGACTGGTATAATACACCGGTTGATGTTGATGGTAATTTTTCGATCAATCAGCGCAACCTGACAGATGGTGACCTATTGGGGTATAAAATCTATGTTGATGGCAGTTCAACACCGCATAATTCCATGCTGGTAGAAGAGACCAGTTATGTGGCCGACGGCTTGACCAACGGCCAGTCATACACCCTGGGTGTCACCGCTGTATATTATCCGGATTACGAAAGTGCTTCGTTAGAAGCTACAGCGTCGCCTACGTGGCTTTACGGAGATATTTCCGGTATAGTTTCTGACCCCAACGGCAACCTGCTTGACAGTGCTATTGTCCGTACTGGCACGTTTATTGATACCACTGGCAGTGACGGTGTGTATCTATTACATGATCTGGAGCCGGGTGAATATACGGTAACTGTCCAGCGTAATGATTTTGAAAACGATGCTGAAGATGTAACCGTTGTAGCCCAGGAAGCAGCTACAACTCAAGATTTTGTTTTGACACCATCATTGGCCAGAGCAAGCGGGCTTGAAGCGTTTGCTGGTGATCATGAAATTGATCTGATTTGGAATAAACCCGGTGGCAGTGGTGCATATGAACTTTATTATTATGATGACACTTTTGAGGCCCAGATCGGCTGCGGCGGCGGCTGTGAATTTGGTGTCCGTTTTACTCCACTGGGGTATCCAGCCGCATTAACAACACTGCTAATTTCTGTCCAGGGTGATGCAGGTGTACTTACTGGCAATATTATAGCTTTTGTTGATGATGCTGGAAGTGTTTCGGGACCAGGTGGATTAACATCTGCGATCTTGGCGTCCGGAGTGGATCTATCCTCTCCTGATGGCAGTCTGACTCAATATGAAGTGGATGTAAGCGCAGCGGGTGTGATTGTGAACAGTGGCGATGTCTATGTCATGATTCAGGAAAACAATTCAGGATTTATGGGCATCGCTAATGATATTGCACCGCAGTCCCCGGAATATTATGATCGCAACTGGGCAATGGTTGGTGGAGTATATTCAACCATATTTGATGCTGTTGGCGGTGATCCTTCTCTGACAGGTGATTTTGGAATGCAGGCGTCGTTCTTTGGGAACATGGGTCGTTCAACTCTTAATAGCGCTAATGAAGATGTATCTGGAGTAACGGTTCAAACAGTTCCTGTAAGCGTGGGTGACTTTGCGAATGTGCCAGCAGAACCACATCCTGAAAAAGAACATTTTGTTCATGATCAAGTAATGCCTTTTCTTAATGTCTCCGGTGCCAGCAGCCGTGACAGCCGTGACGCAGATCTCACCGGCTATACAGTATATGAAGTTTTGGATAATGGCGATTCGGTTATAACGACTATTACTGGAAGTGATACGACTACTTCCGTAACCGTCCCGAGCAATTATACTGAATACTGTTACGCTGTATCGGCACTCTGGAATCATTTGGATTACGGCGCGATTGAGTCGAAAAAATCCAGCATCGCCTGCGCCACACCCTTTCTGCCCGGTGATATAAATTTCAATGATATTGTAGATGTTTCCGATCTTTTAGCCTGTGTTGATTTTGTCCTGGAAGTGGATATTCCAACTGAAGCTGAATTCCGTAACGCTGACATGAATAATGATATGGAGCTCAACATTGCTGATGTGGTCATGATCGTCGATGTAATTATTGGCGGACAAAACGCCCGCACGCTGGCAGCAACAGATGCCCTGGTACTGGTGGATCTGTTGAGTGCCGATCAGCAATTGCTGATCAGTCTGGATTATGACGGTTTAACCAGGGGTGTCCAGTTCACGCTGGCAGCAGATGCTGCCCTGGAGTTTGGCGCACCGCTATTGGCTGTCAATGATGCCGGTACCATGGTGGCCTCCCACAGAGCGGAAGATGGTACCGTATCCGTTGTGGTGATCAATACGTCGGGTGGAACATTAGAGCGCAGTGCGAATGTCCTGGTCAGGCTGCCCTATACATATAATGGTGACCGCAGGGATAGAACAGTGGTCGAGCTGACCGATTTGAAGGCAGCAGGCATGGCCGGAGAGACATTACCGGTCACCATCCGTGAGAAGCGTATTGATATCAGTGTAATGCCCACTGTATTTGCCCTGCACCAGAATTATCCGAACCCGTTTAACCCGGTAACGGAGATACAGTTTGATGTACCGGTAGCAAGTGAAGTAACGTTGACCATATATAATATTATGGGTCAGGAAGTGACCACATTGACCAACCGTACACTGCAGGCAGGTTTTCACAGTGTACGCTGGGATGGAACAAATGGCCAGGGTGAGCTGGTAAGTACGGGAGTGTATTTTTACCGCTTGACCTCCCCGGCATTTACCTCCACCAAGAAAATGATTATGGTGAAATAATCTTAATCTAAAATGATTGCAGAAAACGGCTCCCCGCGGAGCCGTTTTCATTTGGAACTAATGAGTAAATTCCGCATAGAATTTCAACAAAAGAATTCAAACATTATACAGGAGCATTCATGTTGCAGCGATATTTAATAGTTTTTACAGTTTTTCTGTCGATCAGCTGGACCCAGAACCCCATCGTAAAAC
>OFUB01000043.1_pt1 | contig 10034 bp, 10 predicted proteins | sample 1543371 | NCBI WGS metagenome assembly OFUB01 (sample SAMEA104347368, study PRJEB22522) | marine metagenome | biome: marine biome; feature: marine water body; material: seawater | collected 2015-09-01T00:00:00Z | depth 802 m | reverse complement strand
CATAGTAACCGTAGTAGTCATAGTCACCTTCCATATTTAATGGATTATTAGATAATTGTACTATAGCAATTTCTCCATAACCATAATAACTATCAGCTACAGCCATCATATAGTTCATTGAATCTGTAGCAGAGCCTGAAATGCCAACTCCGCCTTCTGCCGGCTCCATACCATTAAGCTGCATGAAATTCAAAATTGTTTGATCTGTCCCCACTGTCGTCCAAACTGTAGATTCTTCATCTTCATGCACCCATTCACCCAATAAGTCACTGGGATCCATCATGGAGCGGTTTAATGGTTTGCCGGGGATGTTTTTCCAGGAAAGAGCTTTTTTGGAAAATTGCTGTTGAATTTCTTGGGGGAAATTCTGAATTTGATCTTTAAAAAGATTAGCAATATTATTTTCACCAAAACACATAGAAATAAATGTAATTGTAATGATTATCTGTTTCATGGTTTCCTCCCGTTGATTTAATTATACATTAATTATGTATAATATACAGTTATTATTAATTTTTTTCAAAATATTTTAAAATTTTTCTTTTTCGTCTCTGTCATCGGCAATGACAAGTCCGCAACGATATTGAGTGTGTAATTGGTTTAAATATTGACGAATCTGATTTTCAGTAAATTTATCTTTCTTCATGGCTCATCCTCTCTAAATCCTGTAGTTATACTACAATGGATAGGTATCAATGAACCGTACGCGTCGTCACATATTGAATAATTGCGGGAGCAGTTCTCCTGCTTTACCTTTATACACCCTGTCATATATCAAGGACTGTTCGCTGGGTTGGGGATTCAATTCGATACACAAGGCTCCCGTAGATTTGGCCAATTGTGGATAACCAGCGGCCGGCCAGACCACTCCCGATGTACCGATGCTGATAAACAAATCACACTGCGATACAGCTGCATCCGCCTGCCGAACTGTATCGGGATCGAGCATATCGCTGAACCAGATAATGTCCGGACGGAGACAGGCACCGCAGTCACATTTCCTTTTTTCGAAAGGACCGTGGTTTAAATCATCCTTAACCCAGCCTTCCCGATCACATCTCACTCTCCAAATGCTGCCGTGGAGTTCAATTACATTATTTGAACCTGCCCGCTGATGCATACCGTCAATGTTCTGGGTTACGACTAATACATTAGCATGTACTTCCTGGATAGCAGTAATAACTTCATGCCCCTTGTGGGGAAAACACTTGAGAGCTTCTTCCCGGCGCAGATCGTGAAAGTCAAACACCTTTTCCGGATCCGTCTCCCACGCTTCCTGGCAGGCGTATTCACGCCAATTATACTCATGCCAAACGCCGCCTTCTCCACGGTAAGTAGGCACTCCGGATTCAGCGGACATACCGGCGCCTGTAAAAAACACGATACGTTTAAATTTGTTAATATCTATTGTTTTGATGTTCATTATGGTATTGAAATTACCTCTTCAACTAACATAATATCACCTGACCATTATGCCGTTACTCGATAATTTAGTTGCCATTTTAACACAACGCGATCCTTTTCCGCCTCTTGTGCCTGAAAAGGTATGGGATAAAAGTTTAATTGCAAAAATTGATACACTATCTGCAGCTCCACTAATCAAAGCAGGTCTGCATCTTTTGAATGACGACATTCGCAATTGCCATATCATCGCCCAGGAAAATGAAAACCCGGACGGCAATTACTGGCACGCAATCCTGCACCGCCGGGAGCCGGATTACTGGAATTCAAAATATTGGTATAAACGTGTGAACGATCATCCGGTCATCCAAGAAATGCAAAAAGAAGAACCGGGCTGGAATCCTTTCAATTTTGTAGACCAGTGTGAAAAATTGAATACAACTCAAGTAAGACTAATCCAGTTACAGGAAATGACATTGCTGCTGAACTATACAATTGAAAAATATGTAAAGAATTACTAATCGATTAATTCTATTCTGGAATCGGTTTCTTCGGGTGCACCATGGGTACAAAACGTACGGGAATCACCGATTCCTTATCCATGATTCCGCCCTGCAATTTGGTAATGACCCATAATTCCTGCCAAATACTCCCCACAGGAATAACCAACCTCCCGCCAACTTTTAATTGTTCAAACAATTTGGGGGGTAACTTCGGTGGAGCCGCTGTTACAATAACAGCATCAAAAGGTGCTTCATCCGGCCAGCCCTGATAACCATCACCCCATTTAACATAAATATTATCATAACCGAGTCTTGCCAATGTTGCCTTAGACCTCACAGCAAGTTCTTGTAATATTTCAATGGTAAACACTTCCTTGCACAAATTGGACAAGACCGCTGCCTGGTAACCGGAGCCTGTACCGATTTCCAATACTTTTTCATTCCCCTTTAATTCAAGTAGTGAAGTCATCAACCCCACGATGTAGGGCTGGGAAATGGTTTGGTCATAGCCGATGGGTAGGGGCGAATCCATGTAGGAAAAAGGTCGCTGTTCAGTAGGAACAAACTCATGCCGGGGCGTTTGACGCATGATATCCAAAACTTTTTCATCTTGAACACCTCTTACCATGATCTGGTTATCTACCATAACTTTGGCTTTTAGCTCCCAATTATCAACCTGGGCAAAAACAGGGTACTGAATCCAGATATAAACCCACAGCAGACGAAAAATGTGATTCATGAAGGAATGTAGTGTAAGATAAACTAAAAAGAAAAGGGGGACTATTTTTTCCTTTTGGAAACATCAGCTTAACAGCAGTTCGCTAAAATCCCAAAGTCGGCGCTGATCTTCCACAACATTAGATTGAGCAGAACTGTTTTTGGACTGGCACTTGGAAAAATATTTACCGTTGACACCGTCTACTTCTGCTGAAGAAACCAAGTAGATACTTGTTTTTGCACCTTTGTGAATATTTATCGCACCAACAACTTTAGCTGCTGTCAGACTCAATCGGACACTTGTTTTATTATTGTTACCAAAATTTGTATTTACAAATCCCGGATGAAGACAATTGGCAGTTGTATCACCTCCTTCAAGTCTGCGGGCTAATTCATATGTAAACATGACATTGCACAATTTGGATTTGCAGTAGGCCGGCCAGCCTTTATAACCATTTTGACCTTGTAGATCGTCAAAACTCATATTAGTATTTAAATGAGCATCAGAAGCAACATTCACTATACGTGACTTTGGCGTTGCTTTAATTGTATCTAATAGTAAGTCAGTAAATAAGAAATAAGACAGATGATTCAAAGCAAACGTATTTTCAAGCCCTTCTTCTGTTTTTCCAAAATCAGAAAAATATGCTCCCGCATTATTTAATAAAATATCAATATGATCAAATTGGGTTTGAATCTCTTTTGCCAATTGACGAACCTGATCCATAGAAGATAGATTCGCTTTAAAAAATGTTACATTTTGGTTATTGGTAGCATTGATGATTTCATTTTTGGCTTCGGAGATTTTTTCAGTATTCCTACCAACCAATCCAAGAGTAAAACCCATTTTGGCAAGGTTTAATGCCGCTTCTTTTCCAATGCCATCCGTGGCGCCAGTGATGATACAGACTTTACCTTGGTGAGACAATTTACTTTTTCTTTTTAATCTGGATATTCAATTCATCCAGTTGCTTTTCGCTGACTGAATCTGGCGATCCATCCATGAGTGATAACGCTGATGTTGTTTTTGGAAACGCAATGACGTCCCGGATATTATTGGAGCCGGTCAGCAGCATAACCAAACGATCAAAGCCAAATGCAATCCCGCCATGGGGCGGCGCACCATAGGTAAGGGCCTCAACCAGAAAACCAAATTTTTCCTTGACTTCTTCAGGGCTCAACCCAAGCAGGGAGAATACTTTATTCTGAATTTCCGGGTTATGAATACGAATGGAACCGCCGGCAATCTCATACCCATTCAAGGTTAAATCATACGCCCGCGCTTTTAATGATTCTGGATCAGAATCGAGTTCATTAACATCTTGGGTTGTAGGTGAAGTAAACGGATGATGTAAAAACGTTAATTTGTCTGTCTCTTCATCCATCTCAAACATGGGAAAATCTGTCACCCAAAGTGGTTTGAAATTATTTTTATCTGTTAAGTCTTCACGTTTTGCAATCTCAACTCGCAAAGCACCTAAAGATTTTTCAGTGACTGAACGTTCATCCCCAATCAAAAATATGATATCACCATCATCCATACCTGTAGCATTTTTGATTTCTTTTTGTAAATTATCTTCAAAGAATTTGGAAATACCGCCCGTGAGATGCCCTGCGTCCATTTTCATCCAAGCCAATCCCTTGGCTTTAAATGTTTTAACAACATCCGTTAATTCATCAATCATTTTTCGAGAATATTTTACTCCACCCGGAACAACAATCGCTTTTACACATTCTGCTGACTTAAAGGCATTGAAGTCCGACATATCCGTAAACTGTTTCACATCTTGCAGATATAGTGTGTATCGTGTATCCGGTTTATCTGAACCGTATTTTGACATGGCTTCATCGTAAGTAATCCTAGGAAACGGATCAGGAAGATCTGTGCCGATGACTTCCTTAAAAACATGCCGTGTCATCCCTTCCATGTTTGAATAAATATCCTCTTCATCCACAAAGGACATTTCAATATCAATTTGAGTGAATTCCGGTTGACGGTCTGCGCGAAAATCCTCATCCCTGAAACATTTCACAATCTGGAAATATCGGTCAAATCCCGAAATCATTAAAATTTGTTTATAGATTTGAGGCGATTGTGGCAATGCATAAAATTTGCCATGATGCAATCTGCTGGGTACCAGAAAATCTCTAGCGCCTTCCGGAGTTGATTTCATTAAAATAGGTGTTTCCACTTCTAAAAAATTTTTCTCTGATAAATAACTGCGAACAGCCTGATATGATTTGTGGCGTATAATAATATTATGTTGAAGTTCATCCGTTCGTAGTTCAAGATATCGATATTTTAATCGTAAATCTTCCAGAGCACTTTCCCGATCTGTAATTACAAATGGTAAAGGTGCTGTTTCACTTAATAGCTCCATGGTTTCAACCATTAATTCTATTTCGCCGGTAGACATATTCGGATTAACAGCATTTTCTCCCCTCGCCTGAACAGTGCCCTTGATGGAAAGCACATCTTCCATGGACAGCTTTTTTACTGCTTCAAAATCACCGGAATAATCATCTGAATTGAAAATAATCTGTGTTTTTCCATAGCGGTCACGCAAGTCAATAAAGATCACTTGTCCGTGAAGACGGACCGTATTCACCCAGCCGTTTAAGTTTACGGATTCATTTATATTTTCTTTGCGTAGTTCTCCGCAGGTATGTGTTCTTTTTAACATAGTTTAATTATTTTTGCATAAAAAAAAGCCGCCCGAAGTTACGAGCGGCTGAAGTATAATTGTACAGGAATTCAACGTTTTGAGACCTTTAGTCTGTTCAACGCACGAAGTAATGAAACATCATTTCTGGTTGGATCTATATCTTTAGCTTCTTGTCTTTCTTGGGCACATTTTAGTGCTTCTTCTGCCCGGACAGTATCAATTTCATCGGATCGTTCATATGTTTCCAGTAATAGTTCAACTTTCTCTTTAGTCACCTCTGCAAAACCACCACTCGTAGCTAAATAATGATCCTTCCCATTCTGGGTGACTTTTATTTCACCAACATCCAATGCAAAAATTGATTCCCTGTGGTTCGACAAAACGCCAAATGATCCATCCAATCCCGGACAGCGTACATATTCTACCTGCCCTTCATCAGAAATCTTTGTAGGTGTTACTATCTCGAGATGAAAAGAACTCATTATGCAGCAGCTTTTTTGGCATTATCAAAGGCTTCATCAATAGCACCCACATACGAAAACATATTTTCATGGAGTTCATCCGCATCACCATTTAAGATAGCTTCAAATCCGGAAATGGTATCTTCCAAGCTTACGTAGCGCCCATCTTTACCTGTAAACTGTTCAGCCACAAAGAACGGCTGACTCATGAATTTTTGCATTTTCCGTGCTCGTGAAACAGTAAGCTTATCTTCATCCGACAATTCATCCATTCCCAAAATAGCAATAATATCCTGGAGATCTTTGTATTTCTGTAAAACAGACTGTGCATTTCGCGTAACATTATAATGACGATCACCAATAATGCGTGGATCAAGAATTCGGGAAGTAGAAGCCAAGGGATCCACTGCTGGATAAATTCCCAATTCAGCAATTTTCCGTTCCAACACGGATGTTGCATCCAAATGAGCAAATGCAGTTGCCGGTGCTGGATCGGTCAAATCATCCGCAGGAACATAAACGGCCTGTATGGATGTGATCGATCCTTTCTTGGTTGATGTAATCCTTTCTTGAAGGTCACCCATTTCGGTTGAAAGTGTCGGCTGATAACCAACAGCGGAAGGCATACGGCCTAACAATGCTGAAACTTCTGAACCCGCTTGTGTAAAACGGAAAATATTATCAATAAAGAGTAATACATCTTTGCCTTCATCATCACGGAAATATTCCGCCATGGCTAATCCGCTCAAGGCAACACGCAGACGGGCTCCCGGAGGTTCATTCATTTGGCCAAAGACCATGGTTGTTTTATCAATAACGCCTGATTCGCTCATTTCAAGATACAGGTCATTTCCTTCACGAGTACGTTCGCCCACACCTGCAAAGACAGAATACCCGCCATGTTCTGTGGCAATATTGCGAATTAATTCCTGGATCAAAACAGTTTTGCCTACACCGGCTCCGCCGAAGAGTCCTGTCTTCCCACCTTTAGTATAGGGTTCCATCAGATCCACAACTTTAATACCAGTTGCCAGCATTTCGGTAGATGTGGCTAAATCTTCAAATTTAGGTGCAGAGCGGTGAATGGGATTACGCTTCGCTGTTTTAACTTCCTCTTTTCCATCAATTGTATTTCCGACGACATCAAATAAACGTCCCAATGTTTCCGGACCAACAGGCATGGAAATAGGTTCGCCCATATCAACTACTTTATGTCCCCGTACGAGTCCATCCGTTGAATCCATTGCGATTGTACGGACAACGCCATCGCCTAAATGCAGTGCAGTTTCCAATATCAATGTACCTTCTTCCCCGCGATCAACTTCCAGTGCATTCAAAATAGCCGGTAAATGACCATCTTCGAAGAGGACGTCCACCACTGCGCCCATAATTTGTGATACTTTTCCATCCACTGACATATCAGTTCCTTATTTAGCTTTGTAAGGCTTCAGCGCCACTGACAATTTCTAACATTTCTGTCGTAATTGCTGCTTGGCGAGCCTTGTTGAATTCCAATGTTAATTCTTTAATCATATCTTGAGCATTCTCTGTGGCATTTTCCATAGCCAACATGCGAGCTGCTTGCTCACTGGCATAGGATTCCAATAAGTATTTCCACATCTGAATATTTAAGTGACGTGGAATTAAACTCTTTATTATGGCTTCTTTGTTTGGTTCATAAAGTCTATCTACAGATTGACTGTTTTCATCATCAAATGTGAGAGGTAAGAGTAATTCTGATTGAACTTGTTGTCTTGCCACATTTATAAATTCATTATACACAACATGAATTTCATCCACATGTTGATTCGTAAAATGGCTGATAACACCTTCACCAATATTTATAGCGTGATTATAACTCAACTCATTCCAAAAGTCTGTATGATTCTCAATTACAGTATATTCCCGTCTTTTAAAATGGTCGCGCGCTTTTTTACCAATACAAAATACATCTACGTTTTCTTTTCCAATTGCATCGATCTCACTTTGAGCCGTTTTAAGGATATTATTATTGAATGAACCTGCCATGCCTCTATCGGAAGTCACTACAACATACCCTATATGATTTACTTCGCGAATATCGAGTAATTCCAAAAGATCACGATCCACATCAGGTAGTAATTGATTGATAACTCCGGAAAGTCGATTCTCATATGGACGTGCTTCTTCCATATGTTCCTGTGCTCTGCGCATTTTAGCAGCCGCAACCATTTTCATGGCTTTGGTTACCTTTTGAATGCTTGTTACGGACTTAATCCGGTCACGAATGTCTTTCAGATTAGCCATTATTAGGCGGTAAAGCCTCCCTTGAATGCTGATATTGCTTCATCCAGTTTTGCTTCAACTTCATCGCTGATATTACCTTCATCTACTATGGACTTCAGTTCAGCTGCATTATTTGCTTCCAAATAATCTATGAACCCTTTTTCAAAATCACTCACTTGATTGACAGGAATTTCATCCAAATGCCCTCTGGTTCCTGCAAAAATGATTGCAATCTGTTTTTCAACATTCATTGGAACATACTGATTTTGTTTTAAAATTTCAACCATTCGTCCACCACGTGTTAGCTGGGCTTGTGTTGCTTTATCCAGATCGGATCCAAATTTTGCAAAGGCTTCCAATTCACGGTATTGAGCTAAATCTAAACGCAGCGTTCCAGCCACACTTTTCATTGCTTTAATCTGGGCATTTCCCCCAACTCGGGAAACGGACAGACCTACATCAATTGCCGGACGAACACCGGAATTGAAGAGATTAGTTTCCAGATAAATCTGGCCATCCGTAATAGAAATTACATTTGTGGGAATATAGGCAGAAACATCGCCTTCCTGTGTTTCAATGATGGGAAGTGCAGTAAGCGAACCGCCTCCTAATTCTTCTGCAAGTTTTGATGAGCGTTCCAACAAACGACTATGGAGATAAAACACATCCCCGGGAAATGCTTCACGGCCGGGAGGACGTCGTAAAACCAATGACATTTGTCGATAAGCAACTGCCTGTTTTGACAAATCATCATAAATGATTAACGCATGCTTTCCGTTGTCGCGAAAATGTTCACCCATGGCGCAACCGGAATAAGGTGCGATGTATTGCATCGGCGCCGGATCAGAGGCATTGGCTGCCACAACTGTTGTGTACTCCATGGCACCGTTTGCTTCTAATTCAGCTGTAATGGTCGCTACTGTAGATGCCTTCTGACCGATGGCAACATAAATACAATAAACTGGATTATCAGTCTCATGAGTATATTTTTGATTAATAATTGTATCAACCGCAATGGCTGTTTTACCCGTTTGCCTGTCACCAATAATCAATTCACGTTGACCACGTCCGATAGGAATCATTGAATCGATTGCTTTGATTCCTGTTTGTAATGGTTGTGTCACTGGTTGGCGTTGCATTACACCCAGTGCTTTGCGTTCAATAGCTAAATGATCTTTAGCATCAATAGGGCCTTTGCCATCCAATGGTTGTCCGAGAGGATTCACCACACGACCTAACATGCATTCGCCGACCGGAACTTCTACAACGCGTTCAGTCCGTTTGGCTAAATCACCTTCTTTTACTTTGCTACTATTGCCAAAAAGGACTAGTCCAACATTATCATTTTCCAAATTAAGAGCCATACCAAATACATCATTGGGCAACTCTACCAATTCAGAACTCATAACATTTTCCAGTCCGCTTACACGAGCAACACCATCACCAATTTCGATTACTTCACCGACTTCTGAAACATCAATTGATGCATCAAAATTTTCGATCTGCTGTCTAAGTAATTCAGTAATATTTTCTGTTTTGATTTTCATTATTTTTTCCTTGTTTCTAGGATTGCAGTAATGTGCTCTGTAAGCGATTTAATTTGCTTTTCAGAGATGCATCCAGAAACGTGTTTTTAATTCTAAACTTGATTCCACCCAGTAGTTTTTCATCAACTTCGATAGAAATATCCGTTTTCATATTCATTGCTTTTTGAAGATTTTGTTGTAAAGTATCTACTTCTACAGCACTCATCTCTTTGGCAACATGCACCTGAACATCAATAATACCTTCTTTATCTTTGTACAACGTATCATAATCCTTTATTACCTGCCTAATGAGTTGAACAGATCGTTCTTTTGTTATTAATCCCAAAAATTCAATAGCGTTTGTATGACACGAATCCACTAGCACTTTCCGTAAAATATCTGTTTTCTTATCCAGAGAAATACGTTTTGACTGCAGCAATGACCTGAACCGTGTATCTTTCCTAATCAGATTATCTATCTTTTTTAAAGATACAG
>OFUB01000040.1_pt1 | contig 10348 bp, 8 predicted proteins | sample 1543371 | NCBI WGS metagenome assembly OFUB01 (sample SAMEA104347368, study PRJEB22522) | marine metagenome | biome: marine biome; feature: marine water body; material: seawater | collected 2015-09-01T00:00:00Z | depth 802 m | reverse complement strand
GCGGGACACTCAAGTAACCCGTGCCTCGTCAAGAAAGTCTTCGATTCTGATGAGTGGCAGGAATATCGCAAGAAAAAAAGCCTCATGGGAGATTTTATGACTGGTACTGAGTTACAGGACTACTGGCTGAAAGAACGTGATATTCATGAAAACATCCTCAAGAAAATGGGTGCATTATAAGAATCATCTGGGAAAAAACTAGGATCAGAAAAGGTTCACGGGTATGAGGCGTGCCGAAATAGTTGCAGCTATACTGCTGGCCGTTTTATCAATTTATCTGATGTGGAAGAGCGCTGAATTGCCTATCGGCTGGATCGCTAATGAAGGGCCAGGAGGAGGAGCATTCCCTTTCTGGCTTGCGGCCATAATGTTGGTCTGCTGCCTGTGGACGATGGTCAACTGGTATCGTCACTTAACACCGCCATCCAATTCGCAAAATTCATTCATGAATGCCTACGCATTAAGGATGTTTATTTTGGTTGGTGGTGCGTTAACAGTGATGATTGGTTTGGTTCATATTATAGGGATGTATGGGAGCATTCCGTTGTTTCTGTTGTTTTATCTCAGGTTTTTGGGTGGCCATTCTTGGATCACCACGATTTTGGTCGCACTCCTTGCTCCTGTCATAATCTTCTTCTTCTTCGACATTGCTATGAGAATTGTTTTACCAAAGGGGTATTTGGAACCTCTTTTCTTTCCGCTGTACAGTTTTTTCCTTTAGGATTTTTGTTGTTTCTAAAATAACACTAGGAGCTTTGTGAATTAAGCTTTATGGATTTTATTTGATTCATTAACATAAACATTAATTAACTAAGAAATGGATATAATAGCACTTCTTCTGGATGGTTTTGTCATCGCGTTCCAGCCGCTCAACCTCATAGTAATAATAGTCGGGGTAATTGTCGGATTGTTCATTGGAGCCATGCCCGGTTTGGGATCTGTGAACGGAGTGGCAATTTTACTGCCGATGACTTTTCTGGTTCCACCCGCGAGTGCGATCATCTTCCTTGCAGCACTTTATTATGGAGCAATGTATGGTGGAGCAATCAGCTCAATCATGCTTGGAATCCCAGGTGCTTCCACAGCCGTGGCAACAACCTTTGACGGTCGACCTCTGGCCCTTAAAGGTAAAGCCGATAAAGCATTGATTACCGCAGCGATGGCTTCCTTCATTGGGGGTACCATTTCCATATTGCTTTTTACCGGTTTCGCTCCCATGCTTGCCAATATTGCCCTGGACTTTGGAGACCAAGAGATCTTCGCGTTGATGCTCCTGGCATTTGCAACCTTTGTAGGCCTCAGCGGAGATGATATCCCAAAAACCATATTTTCTATCTGCATCGGTTTAGTTTTTAGTTCAGTGGGCCTGGATATTATGTCGGGAGAGCCAAGACTAGTTTTTTTCGATATAATCGGGTTTATGCATGGAATCAATTTTCTTGTTTTGGCGATAGGCATCTACGGCATAGGAGAAATGATGTGGACGATCGAGAGCAGCCGTGAGGACAGCGCCATGTCTAAAGCGGTAATTTCCATGAGCGGGATTATGGACAGTATACGAGACATGGGGCGCACGTGGTTCTCGTGGACAATGGGATCCCTGTTGGGATTCTTTGTCGGAATTCTTCCGGCTGCCGGTGCAACTCCAGGTTCTCTCATGGCCTATGGAGTGGCTAAAATGACATCCAAAAATCCTGATAAATTCGGCAAGGGAGAAGTGGCTGGAGTGGTAGCACCTGAATCTGCCAACAACGCTGCTTCGACAGGATCACTTTTGCCTATGCTCACCCTCGGTATTCCAGGTTCTCCGACTACGGCGATTCTTTTAGGGGGGATGGTCATTTGGGGGTTGACACCGGGACCACTGCTTTTCGTCGAGCATAAGGAGTTTGTCTGGGGATTGATTGGCTCTCTTTATGTAGCAAATTTTTTCGCAGTCTTAATCAATTTGGCATTTATTCCTGTTTTCTTATGGGTCTTAAAAATGCCATTCACCATTTTGGCTCCTACAATCTTTGTCCTTTGTCTCGTCGGTGGCTACGCACCTACTCAGGACATGCATGATATCTGGCTCATGCTGATCTTTGGAGTAGGGGCTTACCTGCTCCGCAAGCTGGACTATCCACTTGCCCCAGCAGTGCTTGCCATTGTGTTGGGACCTATTGCAGAGCCTGCGTTACGCCAGTCGCTTCTTATATCAGACGGGGATTTTTCTGTTTTTTTCACCCGGCCCATTGCAGGTCCGATCACGATTATCGCAATCATACTGTTGATCCTGCCCGCTGTCAAGCCCCTGAAAAGGCGTTTCTTCCCAGGAACTAACAGTGAAACATCCTAACATATTAGGGGAAAAAGCCGATCAGAAGATATCATTTTAGGTGGGCAACTGGTCTCAAAAGCTTTAAAGAACCAAGGCATTGATTCTGTCTTCACATTCTGCGAAAGACACATTATCAACATTTAAGATTGATGTCTTGACGAAAGAGTATGCATTATTGACGTGCGGCATGAACAGATGGAGGAGCACGAAACCTAAGGCGAGGTTAGTACATCATATTTATTGATCTTATTTCCGCCGGTAGCTGTATGGTACTCAGTTACAGTTAAACCTGAATATCAGTGGATTGGGAAACATACTGTCCTTGTGCCATCAAGCTCCGGGCTAGAGGGTATCTGTATTGATCGATGCGCAAATCCTCCAGCAGAAATTCCATTACGTTTAGTCGTTCAGTTTCCCAGAATAACTCCAGCTGAAAGACCACTCTTTGATGCAAACTCAGCCGCCAGAATTTTCTTGTCGTTTACAGGACGGACTCGGTGCACCAGGATGCTGCCTCCATTGGCGGCTACTGTGAAACCAGCCTCTGTTACCTGGACCACTTCTCCGGGTGTCCCGGTTACCTCGACTCTGGAGCAATCAAAAATTTTCAGCACATCGCCATTGTGAATAGTCCATGCACCCGGCTGCGGGTTGGTCCCCCGGACCAGATTGTACACCTCATCAACCGGCTGGGACCAGTCAATCTCGGCATGCTCATGCTTGCACCAAGATTCGTAAGTTGCCTGAGATTCGTCCTGCCGGATGCGAGGCGGGTTTCCGGAGCGCACAAGGTCAATCGCCTCCAAAGCGGCCTCGATTCCCAAAGGAAAGATTTTCTGGAAATAGAGGGTGCCGAGTGTGTCGTCCGGACCAACTACCACCTCCTTCTGCAAGAGTATTTCGCCTTCGTCAAGGCCGTCGTTCGGCCAAAAGAATGTCAGCCCCGTCTTGGTGGTGCCTCCGATGAGCGCCCAATTGATGGAGCTTGGGCCGCGGTGCCTGGGTAGCAGTGACGGATGGAAGCAGATGGAGCCGTGGGTCGGAATGTCACGGGCTGCTTCTGGTACGAAGAGCGTCACATAGGCCATAACGCAGAGATCGGCGCGGAGCACACGTATCTCGTCCAAAACCTCCTTGTCATTGAAGTTGGGAGGCTGGACGACTGGAAGTCCCTGCTCCAGAGCGAACTCCTTGATCGGATCCACCGGCTTACCCTCTTTGTCGGGTGCACAGTAGACAGCAACGATTTCGTCCTCACCTTTTTCCAAGACTGCTTCCAGGCAATCTTTGCCGAAGGCCTGCTGGCCCATGATGATCAGTCGCATGGAAGAAATTCACATCCTTTTCTGAGCAAGTTACACCGCATTTTCCTCCTTAGCAGCAGCAATCTCGGCACCGCTGAGTCCAATCTCCGTCAGGACTTCATCCGTATGTTCACCCAATAGCGGTGAACGTTGAACGTCTGTCGGCGAATCCGAAAGTTTGATCGGGTTTCCAACCGTCAGGTATTTGCCGCGCTCAGGATGATCGACCTCGACAATGGTACCGGTCGCTCTAAGCGAAGTCTCCTCCGCCAACTCTTTCATGCTGAGGATAGGACCGCAGGGTACGTTGAGTGGATTGAGGATGTCCATAACCTCGAACTTGGTCTTGGTCTTAGTCCACTTCTCAATTTCCTCAAAAACTTTATCGAGCTTAGGCAGGCGGGCTTCCGGAGTAGACCATTCCGGATCCTCCAACCAATCCTGGTGACCGATGGTCTTGGCAAGTGCAGGGAACGCTGCCGCTTGAGTAATTACATAGCTGTAGGCATCCGGGTCGGTTTCCCAGCCTTTGCATCGCACAATCCAACCGGGCTGGCCTCCCCCTGAAGCGTTGCCTGAGCGAGGAGTCGCCTCGCCAAATTCGCCGTTGGGGTACTGTGGGTATTCTGTCAATGGTCCATGTGCCAGGCGTTGCTGGTCGCGCAGTTTGACCCGGCATAGGTTCAACACCCCGTCCTGCATGGCGCAGGTAATGCGCTGGCCGCGGCCGCTTTTTTCGCGGTGGAACAGGGCAGTGCTAATCCCAAACGCTAAGTTCACCCCGGTGCCAGAATCTCCGATCTGCGCACCTGTTACCATAGGAAACCCGTCAAGCTCCCCTGTAGTAGAGGCAGAGCCTCCAGTGCATTGGGCAACATTTTCGTAAACTTTGCAATCTTCAAATGGACCAGGTCCAAATCCCTTAACTGAGGCATAAATCATGCGCGGATTAATTTCTTGAATCTTCTCCCAGGGAAATCCCATGCGGTCGATGGCACCGGGAGCAAAGTTTTCGACCATCACGTCACAATGCTTGATGAGCTTGGCAAAGATCTCCTTGCCCTTGGCATTCTTGGTGTTCAGCGTGAGGCTGCGCTTGTTGTGGTTCAGCATCGTAAAGTAGAGACTGTCCACGTTCGGAATATCTTGCAGTTGACCTCGCGTAGCGTCTCCAACACCCGGTCGTTCCACCTTTATTACATCAGCGCCAAACCATGCGAGCAGTTGGGTACAGGTAGGTCCAGATTGAACATGGGTCATGTCCAAAATACGGACACCTTCCAGTGCTTTTGTCATTATCTCCTTTATATCAGGATATTTTTATCGTTTTTACCTTGAAAAGGGTAACATTGCTCACCCACTCAGTTACTTGTACATGGTCTGAGCCTTGGTGCCAGGAGCGTACTCGTTCGGATCAACCCAAACGTTTATCACCGCCGATATACCGGACGACTTCACAGATTCGCGGGCTTGCTGCAATGTCGGTTGAATATCATTTGGTTCCCGAACCTCTGCCCCAAAACCTCCAAGCATTTCCGCAAACGTTCCAAATGGAACATCGCCAAGTTTGTTTCCTATATTACCTCGTTCCTCCCCATACTTGGTGATCTGCCCATAGCGGATTTGGTTCATGTGCGAGTTGTTGCCGACAATGGCAATGTATGGTGCACCAAACCGGTTAGCAGTTTCCATATCGAAAACGGTCATGCCAAAGGAACCATCTCCATAGAGGCAAACCACTTCTTTTTTCGGGTGGGCAAGCCCTGCCGCCATTGCAAATCCGGTTCCGACACCAAGAGATCCGAGTGCTCCGGGGTCCATCCAGTTTCCTGGCTTACGTGGTTGCACGGCTTGAGCAGAGATTGTTACAATGTCTCCACCATCGCCTATGTAGATGGTGTCATCCGTAAGGAACTCGTTGATTTCCCAGGCAAGTCGATAGGGGTGTATGGGATTAGCATTCGACTGGAACATGGTCATGAGTTTTTTCGTTTTCTCTTCCTCCTCTTCTCTGAGTACATTTAACCAGGACTGACGGCTTTTAGCACCATTGTTTTTTCCACCTGTCGTGGCTTGAAGAACTGCTGCAAGGATGGCTCCCGGGTCACCAACCAATCCCAGCGCAATGTCCCGGTTCTTCCCTACAGTTCGGTAGTCTTGATCGATTTGAATAAGAGTTGCTTCTTTGCTTATGCGTTTGCCATATCCCATCCGGAAGTCGAATGGGGTACCAACAATGACTATCACATCAGCTTTCTTAAATGCACTAGAACGAGTGCGATTAAAGTAGTGCGGGTCACCGGGAGGCAGGATACCACGGCTCGCTCCATTCATATAAAGGGCTATGTTCAGCTTGCGGGCTAGGTCGATGGCTTCCTGATGTCCGCGAGACATGTACACCTGTGAGCCTACCAGCATAGCCGGACGTTCGGCATTCACCAGAATGTCTGCAAGTTTCTCGACATCGACAGGGTCTCCAACAGATTTGACAGAGGCTCGGTAGCAGCCTGGTTCTGGAATAACAGCTGTTTCTATGGGAACTTCCCTGTCAAGTACGTCACGAGGAATTTCAAGATAGCTTGGGCCGTAAGCTCCATTAAAGCATTCACGCGCAGCCATGGATATCATATCCGCCACCCGTTCCGTGGACATGACACCAGCTGCGAACTTGGTGATTGGGGTCATAATATCCACATGTGGCAGGTCCTGTAGAGACCCCATCTTATGCTGTGTAAGTGAACTTTGACCACCGATATGAAGAATTGGACTTTCTGAGCGAAAAGCCGTAGCGATACCAGTCATGGCGTTGGTGCATCCAGGGCCGGCGGTAGTGACAACACAGCCGAGCTTGCCAGTCTGCCTGGCATAGCCGTCGGCAGCATGCGCGGCCGTCTGTTCATGCCGTACGTCAATAATGCGTATCCCCTCATCGAGACATCCGTCGTAGATATCGATAATGTGTCCGCCGCAGAGTGTGAAGATGGTATCAACTCCCTCGTTTTTCAAAGCTTTTGCGACCAGATGTCCTCCGGAAATTACATCTTCAGATTTACTTTTTTTTGCTAAGGTGTCTGTCGCTGTTTTAGATGCAGGTTGGCCTCTCATTTAGTCCTTATTTATTAATAGTTATGATTTGCTGTTAATTGGCGGTAAATATGGGTTTTTTAGGGTCTTAACCTTTGGCAGGATCAACTGGATATTTACTATATTTGCGACTATTCCCGCAACATACTTCTGTTTTAAGATCGAATAGAATTTCAAGTATGATTGAGCTACTTTCTCAACCATACTTGAATCCATAATAAAGCGATATGGGGAATCCGATCGCCCCCATCTGGGGAACCAGAAAAGTAATCTAGAGTAAAACTGCCATCAGTATAGCTGCAACTATTTCGGCACGCCTCATACCCGTGAACCTTTTCTGATCCTAGTTTTTTCCCAGATGATTCTTATAATGCACCCATTTTCTTGAGGATGTTTTCATGAATATCACGCTCTTTCTGCCAGTAGTCCTGTAACTCAGTACCAGTCATAAAATCCCCCATGAGGCTTTTTTTCTTGCGATATTCCTGCCACTCATCAGAATCGAAGACTTTCTTGAATAGTCTCTGGTAATACGACGCTGCCGCATAGCTCATGCCGGGAGCACCGACAACGCTGCGCTGCATGTAGTATACATAGTCCTTGCCCAATTCACTAAAGGTTGGTGCGTTGGGGAACATTGGCAATCGCTTCGCAGTGAAGGCAGCGAGCGGAACTGTGGTCCCAGCCTCGTAGAAACCCATCTGCTCGGAAGGGTTGTTAACCGTAGAGTTGGCGTGCTTTCCGGCGAGCTGCTTGGCCACTTTACCACCACCCTTATAGGGAACGTACTTCATGTTCAGACCGTATGCCGCATTCAGGAAGTCGGTCAGCAACTGATCTTCCTGCAACGATCCTGTTCCAGCCATGATCCAGTCACTGCCCTTTGACTTGGCCGCGCTCACGAACTGATCAACGTTAGTAATCCCTGTATCTTTGTGGACCCACAATAAAAAGGTGTCCTCGGCCATACGCGCAACAGGGGTGAAGGTCGAGATATCGACACCAAGCTTAGGCTGTCTTAGAGGCGTCGTATAGAAACTGTTCAGAGTTACCATGATGGTGTGGTTGGGATCCGAATTTGCTCTGTTTTTCAGATGCACCAAGGCTTCGGCTCCAGAGCCACCGGGCTTATTGATCGGAGTAAGTGGCATGGAGGACCACCCTTTTTTCTCAATGAGCATCTGCATCAGGCGAGCCATCTTGTCGGCTCCTCCTCCAGCTCCGGCCATGATCACAAACTCAACCGGTTTTTGAGGTTTCCAGGCTGATGCTGACATAGGCATGAGTAACATCGCAAGGCCTGCAAAAATGAACGAGCAGAGGCCCAAGTGTTTTTTTATCATTTTTATCATATTGACTCCCTGACTAGAGGTTAGGATTTTCCTGAAACAGTTTGCTCCAGGAATCGGAAATAGTACCAGAATAGTACTACTTGAATAAAATGTATGCTATGTTTAAAAACATGTCAAGGATTATTTTCTAAAATTTTGACGATTTCGTAAATATTCAGATTTAATCCTTTTTCGTCATTTAAAGAGAAGTAAATCGAGAAGAATTTTAAACTCTTTTGAACAAACCGATGACCACGTTTTGAGCTTGCTAGACGAAAACGTTTTGACATTTACTTTAATTCTAAGGCAAATATACAATGAAAATATATAATGATCAGCTACATGACCCAAACAGAGAACACTCACTTTAAAGGTCTTATTGAAAAGGCCTCCGACAGCAAAAAAATAGATCTTCTGGCTCAATGGGCTCTTTGCGAATTTGATCTTTTTTATTCCAGCTTCCAGACGATAACAGAATCAGCAAAGACTGCATTCGAAACTCGCGACTACCAAGCGTCGCTGACAATTAGTAGGAAACGACTGTCTCTATACAGTGACAGTATGTTCAAATTGGGGGAAAAGCTTGCGGATGCTTTCTCTCCTATCTCAAGAGATCAGGCACTATGGGAAGTAATTGAAGAAAAATATCGGAAGCTTATTAGAAACCGTTATGAGGGGGACCTCGCTCTGGCATATATTCATTCAGTTCGTCGGTCGCTCTTCCTAGGAGAATGGAGCCCCGTAGCCTATTCCTTTGATACCCCAAGCAAGGCCAACACAAACTTTTCCAACTTTCTGTTCGAGACTTTTCAAACGAAATTAATCACCACTGACCTTCTTATTGATATACTCCGTGTCCCTGGATTCAAAGTCCAGTATCGTGAACTGAAGGTGGACGCAATGTTGGCAGCACAACGAGTTAAAGCTGATCTGGATGACAGATTCAGCACATATAAAATTCAGAAAATCGAAGTCATTAAAGGGGAGTTCTACCGTAATCGGGGTGCCTACATCGTCGGAAGAATTGTACTTGATAATCAGTCAATGGTACCACTTGTCATCGCGTTGCTGAATGATGAAAAAGGGATTTATGTTGATGCGATTCTCACTTCAGAGTCTGCCACTTTCAATATTTTCAGTACAACCCGGGCAAACTTTCATGTTAACAACGAATACTATCATGAACTTTCAGAATTTCTTCACAGTATTATACCAAAACGATCTCTGGGTCTAGCCTATTCTACAATCGGATTTAATCATTTTGGTAAAGTTGCAGTAATGGAAGAATTGAAGGAAGAACTTTTGTCTACTGATGGAAAGCTTGATTTTGCTATAGGTTTTAAGGGTACTGTTGCAATAGGTTTCCAGTCCCCTCAATCGGGTTACAATCTTAAAGTTATTCGTAATACCCCTACTGAGCAATATAAGTGGGGAGTGTTTGAAGGAGTTCCCTCTGTGCTGGAAAAATACGGTCGTGTCCACGTTATTAATCGGACAGGCAGTATGCTGGACAACATTATTTTCTATCGCGTTAAACTTGAAAGAGCTTGGTTCACCAATGCACTACTGCAAGAACTTTTGAACGACGCGAGTGAATGTGTGACACTGCAAGGTGAATCTCTATTTTTCAGACACCTTATCGTACAGAGTAAATTGATCCCCTTGCCGGTCTACCTCGAAAACTCATCGCAGGCTGAAAGCGAGGCCGCAATAATCAATCTTGGGCACTGCATCAAAAACAATTTGGCTGCCAATATATTCAATAAGGACCTCGATGCCAGAAACTATGGTGTCGGTGTATTCGGAGGAGTGTACTTGTTTGATTACGACGCTCTGGAACAGTTTACTGAAGTTAAGATCCGCACTAATCAGAACCAGTTCGAAGGAGAAGAAGATATTCCAGAGTGGTTCTTTGAGGACGGTGTGATATTCCTGCCCGAGGAAATAGAATCTGGCCTGAGAATACCCAATCGCTCTCTGCGACAATTGTTTAGGGAGGTACATGGCGACTTGCTGCAAGTAGATTACTATGAGCGTATTCAGGATGAACTAGGTGTGGGTAAAGTCCCCAGTGCTAGAGTCTATCCAGAGCGGTACCAGATCAATTAGAAAGTCTGTGCACAACAGTGCAACGGTAATTTAGAATCACTCTTTCGGAGTATGAGACGATCATGGCTGTCTCTTGCTTAAAAAATATCAAGAGAAATTCATTTTGTTGATGACCTTCATCCTATTTATTGCTACAATGCACGATTAAAATCGGTTAGCTTATAATCCTCCTGGCTCTTATACACAGCTGAGGCGCCCGT
>OFUB01000036.1_pt1 | contig 11680 bp, 10 predicted proteins | sample 1543371 | NCBI WGS metagenome assembly OFUB01 (sample SAMEA104347368, study PRJEB22522) | marine metagenome | biome: marine biome; feature: marine water body; material: seawater | collected 2015-09-01T00:00:00Z | depth 802 m | reverse complement strand
ATAATAACCAGACCAATTAGAAACAGCGATGGCTATTCCAACAACTTCTCCATCTTTCCTAAAGGTACCTGGTCCCATTTTAATTAAGTTTGGATCTTTTGTTTCTAGGTCTATTGCAATTTCACTATGGTCGGATAAATCAGGGAAAGTATTGGGATGCACCCATTCGGTTTGAGGTTTAAACAGGGGACGTTGCATTATTTCTTTTCCGTCAAAGTAAAACCATGAGGTAAAGGTTTATGTTGCTCACCATAGTCTCTGTCAATAATCATATCAATATAATGTTTCGCTTTTTCTAGATCTTGAACTTCTCCTTTAGATGTATGTCTGCAAATATATTTAATAGCATTTCCTTCTGCAAAGAGCAATTTGTTCTCATTGATAAACTCACTCGGTTGGATTTTCATATCCTTATAATGAGTTCCTCCAATTTGTTTTTTGTATACGCTCATAAAATAAAATTATAATAAAAAGTGCCGTTACCTGCCCTTTCAATTTTGATCTAACGTGAAGTCCTGTCAGCCCTCTTCTTCATCCTCGTATTCATATTCATCATCTTCATCATAATAATAGGGGTATTCATAATCATATTCATCATATTCTTCGTAGTCATCCTCTTCTTCATCGTTGTCAACTTCTTCCGCTTCTTGCTTTACAACAATAACCCGAGGGTCATCGTGCTCCAGTAAAGCTTTATCCACTAATTCTTTTTCCCTAGTTGTCAACGATTGTACGTCAGAAATACGTTGCCTAAACATGACGCCTATCAAAGTGCCAAAAAATAATACCATTAGCGCCATGACAGAACCTTCTGTTTTGAACTCAATTCCACCCCAAATGTTTTGCTCCCAGCCAAAATTCATAAATACTGCCATAGCTAACAATACACCAAAAAGTATAATGAAATTGCCCATGGTGTCGGGCGTTGCTGTATTCATCACCGCCAAATACAATAGCCAAATAAGGATTCCAGCCACCGCAAAGAAAATACCTAAAATGTAATTTTCAGCAATAATAGATAGAACAAAGCCAATAATGGCTCCGAATGGAATTAAAAACCCGATTCCGGTTTTAACGTTAGACGCCATTGAAAATGTGTTTACCTCGGTTCATATTGTTAGACTTACCTCGAATGATGGTCTAAAATTGGTCGTTTTCTAAAGGAAAAGCAAGGGAATTTCTTTCAAGTTATTTTTTGGAACCCTTATAGTCTTTATAGTGTAGAAGTGTAATTTCCTCGATTATTTATGGCTAATTTAATTTCTAAAATAGGTGTTATCGGTGTGGGCCACTTAGGCCAACACCATGTAAAACATCTGTCCAATAATAATGTAATTTCCTTCTCTGGGATCTTTGATGTTGACACAGATCGAGCTAATAAAATAGCTGTTGAATACAATTGTAATGCGCATGATTCGCTTAATAATTTATTAAACAATTGTGATGCGGTGTCGATTGTAACACCTACGCTTACCCATGCAAAAATTGCCGAACAATGTATTATGGCAGGAAAGCACGTATTTATAGAAAAACCTATTACTAAAACTGTTGCTGAAGCTGATCGTCTGCTAAACCTAGCTGCTGAAAATAATGTACTCATCCAAGTAGGGCATATTGAGCGGCTAAACCCGGCATTAATTCCCCTGAAAAATTTTGAACTAAATCCAAAATATATTGAAGTCCAGCGCTTGGCTCCCTATACGGTGCGCGGTACCGATGTACCCGTTGTTCTTGATTTGATGATTCATGATATTGATATCATTTTATCTTTGGTTAATTCACCGGTAAAAAATATTCGAGCCAGCGGGGTGTCTATTTTGTCTGATTCGGTTGATATAGCCAACGCACGCCTGCGCTTTGAAAATGGAACTGTTGCCAGCATAACATCCAGCCGAATCGCCCGGGATAAAGTCCGAAAAATTAAGATTTTTCAAAAAGACATGTACGTAACTATCGATTTTCTTTTAGGGCTTACAGAAATATATCGCGTTCTAGAAGCAGATCAAGATGACCCTGATGCATTGGAAACAGCTTCATTAGAAGCTTACGGGAATCATAAAAAGATTGTGTACGAAAAACCGGATATCAATCAGTTTGATGCTCTAGAAATGGAATTAACAAATTTTATTCAATCAATAAATGGTAACGATAAACCAATTGTAAATGGACAAGCTGGAAGAGATGCGCTGGACGTTGCTATCAAAATTCATGATATGATCTTGGAGGATATTCATTGATGGATATACGCAATTTCTTTTTCAAAAACCGCAGCTATACACCTATACCATTAGCAATATTGATCATTTATTATTCAAATCCTGATTTTGCAATAATGTGGGCCGGGTTAACGTGTTTGGCATTGGGAGAATTTATTCGTTTTTGGGCAGTAAGCTATGCCGGAGGAATTACTAGAACAATGAAAGTGGGAGCACCTGCTCTTTGTTCTTCCGGGCCATTTGCATATGTTCGCAATCCATTATACATTGGAAACTTGTTTCTTTTTTCAGGAGTTGTTCTCATGGCAGGCGCACCGAATATTTGGTGTATGTTGTCTATTGCATGGATATTTTTCCTTACTCAATATGCATTAATCATTTCTCTGGAAGAAGAAACGCTTATTGGTTTGTTTGGTGAGAGCTATGAAACCTACCGACAAAATGTGCCGCGCTTGCTGCCGCGATTAACAACGTGGCAAAATAACGACAATCGGTCCCCTATGACGTTTATAAAAACACTTAAAACTGAAAAACGAACATTGCAAAATATTATCCTAATTTTGCTTTTAATTATACTACGCCAACAGTTTGCGTAATTTTGATTTGCATCCATAAAAATCTGTAGCCTATTTCTATGACCTCTAGCCAAAATACAGTATTTTTTCTCGTGGCTGGAGAAGAGTCCGGTGATATACATGGGGCTCGACTCATTTCTGCTCTAAAAGAAAAATGCCCTGATGCTTCTTTTGTGGGACATGGTGGAAATAAGATGAAATCTGCAGGAATGGAGATCCTTGAACATGTAGATGACTTGGCAATGATGGGTTTTACAGAAGTATTAATGCATCTTCCTTATATGATAAATGTAATGGGGAATACATTGGGGAAAATTCAGGAAATAAAACCCCACCGCTTAATTCTTATTGATTACCCCGGGTTTAACTTGCGTTTGGCAAAAAATATTCATCCTTTAGGATTGCCCATCACATATTTTATAATGCCTCAAGTGTGGGCCTGGAAAGAAAAACGGGTAAAGACAATCCGTAAATGTGTTGATCAAGCATTATGTATTTTCCCTTTTGAACAAGAATGGTTTGAACAACGTGGAGTCAATGCTTATTTTGTTGGGCATCCGTTTTCAGAATTCCACAAGCCTATAATGCATAAGGAAGCTTTTTCCAGAAACACCATTTGGATATAAACAAACCATTGCTCGTTCTTTTCCCTGGTAGCCGCCAACAAGAGATAAATCGTCATCTTCCCATTTTTAAAAAAACAGTTTCTTTAATTAATGATAGCAATCTTCAACTCATTATGGGCAAGGCACCCAACATATCATTGCCGTCCATCCCCAATAATTGGAAAATAGAAGAGGAGGATACGAGCCTTTGTCTGGAACATGGTACTGCTGTATTGACATCTTCAGGAACCGCTACGCTCCAATCTGCCGTTCAGGACATTCCAGCCGTTGTGAGTTATAAACTTTCAGCCGGAAGCTGGCTCCTTGCCAAAAACTTGTCAAGAGTACCGTTTGCAGCTATGACCAATCTTATTGCCGGGAAACAAATCGTCCCGGAATTTCTACAATATGAAATGACACCGGAAAACCTAGCTGGAGCTGTTAAGCCATTGCTTAATAATTCTCATGAAAGAAAAAATATGCTTATGGGCTACGAAGAAGTTAGGAAAACACTGGGTATGCCGGGAGCCTACGAACGTGCGGCAGATGCTATATTATCACGAACAGTTCGTTGAAATGAACTTTTCAAAACAGAATAAAACCCCTCTTCGCTTCTCCCCTATGACATGGGAAACACAAAGGGATATATAATGAAGAAAAAACTCCTCTTTTTTCTGGGTGTGTTTCTTGGAAAATGGGCATTGAAATTTCTTTATAGTACCAACCGATGGAATATCGAAGGTGATGGGCAAATTGAAAAATTACGTGCGGAAGGCAAGTCCATTATTTTTACAACGTGGCATGGAAATTTATTGCCCGGTTATTTATATGTGGCAGATAAACAACCCTACGGTGTGGCGGGAAAACACGGAGATGCAGAAATCATTTCACGAATTGCTGTAAAACTTGGTTATAAAACAATCCGCGGTTCCAGTTCGGATGGTGGGAGAAAAGCTTATAAACAAATTGTAAATGTGTTAAATGAAAAAGGCTCCCTTGTGTTTATTACTCCGGATGGACCCAAAGGTCCGGCTAAAGAACCCAAACCGGGAGCAGTAAAAGCTGCCATGCGAACCGGTGCCGTAGTATTACCCACCGGGAGCTATGCTACAAAACACTGGGCGTCTACAAACTGGGATACCTTTTATGTAGCTAAACCCTTTGGTAAAATCCACTTGTTGATTGGCAAGCCGCTGGCGTTTTCTGAAAATGACGATTTTGATGAATGTTCAAATCTATTAAAAAATGAGCTAGACAGATTGGAAGAGGAGGCCAAGCGTCGTGCCGCAGTTTGATCCCCAATCTATAAAAAAATACCGAATGTTTCTCTGGCCCCTGGGGTTTTTCTATTGGCTGCTGATCTTCTGGCGGAACTTCTTTTATAATTTAGGCTTTTTTGTTTCCCGAAAATTGCCCTGCAAGGTGGTAAGTATTGGCAATCTTTCTGTGGGCGGAACAGGCAAAACACCCTTTGTTTTATTTCTGGCCAATACTTTAAAAGCCACAGGATTGAAGGTTGCTGTTTTGAGCAGGGGCTATAAACGTAAGTCAGCCGGAACGCTTGTCGTCAGTGATGGAAACGCAGTTCAATCAGACCTGGAAAATAGTGGCGATGAACCTTTTATGCTGGCCAATAAATTAAAAGGAATACCCGTCGTTGTGGATGAGAACCGCTATCGGGGCGGGCAGTTAATATGTAATGAATATAACCCTGATGTGATTCTCATGGATGATGCCTTCCAGCACCGGCGGGTGTTCAGGGATGTGGATATTGTTTTAATCAACAGCAATCACCGCCGTCCAAAACTGCTGCCTTACGGACTGCTCCGGGAACCATTGAGAAATATTAAACGTGCTGATGCAGTCATTTTCACCAAAGCTAATTTGACGCCTCCCGATGAAAAACTAGTCAATGCAGTATCCAACTATTGCCGTTTTACTATGGAGTCTGATTTAATACCAAATACGCAGTTGATTGGATTAGATGGTTCAACAAAACCTGTAAGCGATTTCAATGGCCCTGTAGTGGCCGTTTCCGGCGTGGGCGATCCGGATAGTTTTGAAGTGATAATGGAAGAAGCTGGATTGGATTATGTCCATCATTTCCGTCACGACGATCATGCGGATTATTCAGCTATGGATTTGGAAGTTATTCGGGAAGTATTTTTAGCGGCTGAAGCGCAGGCAATTATTACGACAGAAAAAGATTTAGCAAAACTAGAGGAGCTAAAAGACCTGCCTGTTTATGCTTTGCCAGTGGGTGTTTCGCTTTATACAAAAGACGAGGAGCAGTTAATAGATTTAGTGTGTTAATGTGCCGTAGACGACGGCGTTCTTTTTACATAAGTTTCTAATTATTTCAACAAAATAACTTTCTGATTCTGTACAAACTCACAACTCTGCAGCCGCACAAAATACACACCACTGGGTTGACTGCCGGCATTCCATACAATTTCATGCTCTCCTTGCGTAAGTGGTTCATCAATGAGCGTCTCCACCAACCGCCCGGTTATGTCGAATATTTGTATTTGCGACGATTGTGTCGATGCTACGCTAAACCGGATGGTGGTGTAGTCCGCAGGTACATTGATTGTTGTAGCACATACAACTGTTGTGCAAACAAATAAACTAATAATTAGACGCTTCATTTTGACCTCCCTGTTCAAATCATATTTTTCAGATATTAAAACTACCACAACCCAAATTTACCGCCCTACAACAGATTTTTTTAAAGTAAAAAAATTAAGTCATTTATTACAGATTAGAACTGCGCCACGCCCCAAGCGAACATAACACCTACAAAGGTGAGCATGAGCGGCCAGCCGGTATTCACAAAACGTCGCGCATCGGGGTTTTCAAATACATGGATTTGAAATTGATGAGTTGTTGTTGCGCCCCGTTCATCTATGGCAGTGATGATTACATCGTGAGGTCCGCGCTGATTATTCCGAGGACGCCATTTGAAAAGTCCTGTCTTTTTATTAAATGACGCATATTTGGGTAAGCGTATAGAACGGAAAGCCACACGGTCGCCATTCAAGTCTTCCGCAACAACTGTATAGCGGTACTCATAACCTGTTAAGCCCACAGGTTTAGGCTTGGAAATGATCGAGGGTGGAATATTCACAAAGACGCGTCCTGTTTGGTTATCTTCATGATAGCCGTCTGATACTTTTATAGAAAATGTATGCTTATCCACTTGGGACGATTTTGGAATCCAAATAATCTTCCCCGTGTTGGACATCTGCATTCCCTGGGGACCTTTCAAGAGTTCATAATGGAGTTCGGCATCGGCGTTTTTATCCTCCACCTGTACTTGATATTTATACATTTCTTCAACGAGCGCAGCTTTCGGCGCCTGGGAAACAATCGTTGCCGGATGATTCACATATAGCTCAAATGATTGCTCATCTTTGGTATATCCATCAGACACTACCAGTTTTATAGAATATGTATCGTATTGGTCTTTCCCCGGCGTCCATAACAATGTTCCGGTAAATTCATCCACTTCCATGCCATCGGGGAATTCTTCTAATGTATAACGAATGGCGCTCCTGCGTTCTACAATGACTTTGGGCGGCTTACCTTTTGATCCCTGGAAAAATTCCCAGAGAACATCTTTAACACTCACAGAGCGATCATCTTTTTCTTCGATGATTACCATCAGCCGATCGTCCTCCCAAAAAATAGAGTGTACATAACGCTTCAAATTCAGGCGGCTGAATTCATCTGACTCCATCTCCCCTTGGCTGGTCATATAAACAACTTCAGCTGCATTCCAATCCCCGATATAGCGATCCACATTTTCACGATACACATCATCTGTAATATTGACTGCATACACTCGTGCTTTTTCTGTGTCTTCCAGTTTTACAACATGGCTAAAAGGTAAAAGGGATCCTTTATTCAGATCCGTCGTCATAATTTTATATTTATACTGCTGTCCCACCGTTGCCTGCATGACTGGAATCGATACCAATTTAATAGGGGAATTGATAAAGAAATCTGCTTCAATTATCCGGACATCTTTTCCGTCATCCACTTCGATCTTCAAATGACCAAAGTCCATTTCATCTCGGGTGGGTTCCCAGCGCAAACGTCCTGTAAAAGGATCCATGCGCATTCCATCAGGCATTTCCACAGCCGTATAGGTTAGGACGTCATTCACATTGGGATCTGTTACGTCCAATTGGAAATCCCAAACATAACCCAAATTAACCTTATTCATGGGTGGCGGTGCACGATCAATAACCGGCGGATGGTTGACAAATAAAATAACTTCTTGTGTATCAGCCGCAACACCGTGATTGGCAACAATTGCAAAATTTTGCGAATCAATTTGAGAAACGGCAGGTGTCCATTCGATTAATCCTGATTCAGACAAAGTCATGCCTTCCGGATGATAAAGCATTTTATATGTCAATTCCTGATCTAAATCCGGGCGCCAAACATCCACCTTATATTTGAAAAGTTCATTTACGCGAATAATGGAATCTGCTCCTGACAGGATTTTTACACCGGCACGGGCAAACAGCTGAAACTCCTGGGCTGCGCGATCAAATCCATCGGAAGCAACAATGCGTACATCATAAATATTCACATGACTACTGTCCGTTTGCCAATACAGGGCACCGCTGGAACCCATTTCCATACCATCAGGGGATACTTCCAGCATAAACTGAATCTTGGCATCTTGGTTATAATCATTAATAATGGGGAAATATGTAAATAGCGATTTGGCAACAAATTCAGTAATGGTTGGTTCAGAAATAAATTCCGGAGCATCATTTACATAAATCCATAGGCGTTCATCATAACCTTCTAAATAGGGGATAACTTTGTACGTGAGCAACGAATCGATTTCTTCAGATTCTAACTCAACCGTTTCTCCTGTCTTCATTTCTACATGATACGCCAACTTGTAAGCGCCAAGCTGTGTCCCATTCGGTACCCATTGAATGGAGCGTGTTTCATAATGAAAAAACATTCCTTTTGGAGGTGGAGCCAACCAGCGAAAACTATAAAACTGATTTGCTTCCTCTTCCGGAATTGAATATACAAATAATTGTTCAACAGGCAGTACGTGGCGTGGCAGTACACCTTTTGGCAAGGGCTGGCCCAGTGATTTCATCGGTTTTGTTCCGGCGGCCAATGTGCCAATATCAAGACCTGTGATTTCCGGAAATATATCCAATAAATCTATGGAATCTGTTAACATATCCTGCACAGTTGGTTTATCAACTGGCGGTGGCAAACCCAAGTCTGTTAGAAAAACGGATGTTTCATCACCATCCCAACCGGCAGCGATGGACGTGCCTGTGTATTGACCTTGCTGCGTAACCGGCAAAGCTGAAAAAACCTGAATGTCCAGGGTATCAATAGTGAGTGTAAAATAACTTTCCCTTTTTTCTTCCGGTTTTTCTGCTCCAAAAGAAACGGTCATCATATTCATTTCACCGGACACTAATAATAGGTCTGTATATGTATCATGATCAAAATCAGCAATTTGTACGTCGGAAAGAGGTCCTGCTTCGTTGGGAATATTATCTATATCAATCCCAGCTTGTGACAATGTTAATGCAATTAAATGACCGCTTTGGAATGGTGCAATTACATCCAAAAATCCATCAGCATCCCAATCCGTAATTGTAATCGACCGATTAAGAAATCCATTCATTCCAGAAACTGTAATATAATTTTCTTCTCCTTGAATAAATGAACCGTTTTTATTAAAAAACGGTTGTGCCTTCATTACATTTCCTTCAGGGCTGAAACTGATTATATCATCAAAACCATCGTTATTCCAGTCTACTACTCCGACATATACAAAACCAGACCCGAAGCGCATTGCTTCTGGTTCCAAGCGATTACTTATAAAAAGCTGTCCATCCTTATTCACATCAACAATAGCCAATCCGCGGACCGGGCTTCCCAGAGAAACAACCAATTCCTGATCATCATCGCCGTCTCGGTTCAACAATTCAAAATTGTGACAACGTAGAAATGTATTACGTTCTGATAGGTTTAATGTGCTCGCGGGCGTTTCGCTGAAACCTTCACCGTCCCAAGGATAATAATACACGATAGGTTGTAAAATATGTTCCTCGTTTTCATCCGCGAGGTTCATTATAGTTATAAGTTCAGGAACGCCGTCACCATCCAAATCGCCCAATTTTAAATTCACAAAATTACCCAATAAACCATCCGGAGCAGCCAATTCCCAATTCAATTGCTGATATCCATCGCCATCAATCTCATAATAGCGGATCATAGAAACGGATCTACCGTTGTCTTGCCCGGTTTCAATTGTAGCAAACTCATAAAGGCCATCCTGATCAAGATCAAATGTTCCCTCCATATGAACAATCTGCAGATCCTTGCTGAAAACAAGGCTAAAAATTAGTAAAATGATTGTGGAGAATTTATTCATCGTATATTTATTCGAGAAGAATCTACAACAACACTATCTACACCCATAAACTCTAGAATTTGAAATTTCATTTCTTTTAACCGTTTGGTAAAATTTTCACGGTCATACATTTCGGCATGTATACTGTAAGGGGAAAATTCACCTCTAAAAGTGATGGTTGTATTCACGGTTTTATTTCCAAGGCTATCCATTTTTACATCCCCGGTAATATTCCACAATTCGATAGCTTTCATGCTAATTGAAATATTGTGTCCATTTCCAGATAATGGAGTTAATACTGAAATATATGAATTATTTTTGGTTTTCAACCCTGCTTCACTAGAGTATAAAGAAATTCCATTATCACTATCACCCAAACGCATGGATTCAGGGAATCCCTCAAATTCATACATGGGATAATGTTGTAAGGATGACCGCCAGCTTGATGGATTCAAGCTCGATATTGTATTCAGTGAATCTATGGTCGGTTCAATTTTTGCGTAAATAATATTTTCTGTCAAATCGTGATTCAGCATTAGGGTCATCATTTTATCACTACTGTCTTTGTTTGATGTGTAAGAAAAATTGACATGTTTATCAACATTGACTCTCCCAAGATTCGCAAATATTGAATGGGAAAAGGATGGGTATTTTGGAATGTCTATTTCATTAACCGATACACTAAAAGGAGGTACGCCATCAAAAAGAAAGCGTTCATTCCCGGCTGCTTTTCTGGGAGTGAGCACCAGAACACTATAGGGCTCATAAGGCGGTGGAACATAAATAATAGGCGGTTTTGTCGTATCAATTACAATAACCGCATAGGAGCGCTCTAATCCTTCTAGAACGGGGAAGATTCTATGACGATCACCTAAATCGTCTTCATCCGATACCAGTTCTTCGTTTAATCGTTGCTCTATAAAAAATTTGAATTCATGAACTCCAATATCTTCTCGTCTTGGTATCCATGAAATAGTTCCTGAACTCGGGTCAAAATAGGCATTGGATGGAGGTTTTAATAACCAATTAAAACTATAAAATTCTATAGCCGTATCCACTGCTGCTTTATAATTGAGTGTATCCCCCAGTCTTAAAGTATCATCGGGAATGATAGATATTATAGTATCTGGTTCGGGTATTTTAACTAAATCATACACTCCAAGATCTGCTCTATTAGATAGAATTTCATTTATTCTTTTCGAATCGGCGCTATCTGGAAGGATGAAAAGATTTTGTCCGCTCAAATCGCTTTCGGATAAAACCAACAAGCTATCGAGAAACGCCAAGGTTAATACTTCGCCACTGATAAATGGTAATTGAAGTTCTTCAAAATCATTTTTATCTAAATCTGTTTTTTGGATTGCGGAACCTATCAAGTTACGAGCGCCGTTCAAGGGCAATATGTTTTCTGTTACGACTACAGCTTTTTCATCGGCACGATACAATACAACGTTTAATGAATCATTTTCCGGGCTAAATACGGCCAAGTGGGCCTCGCCAGATAAATTCATAAAACTAGAAAATATAGGTCCAAACCCGTTGTGTAGTTTATCGGGCAATTCAATATTCATAGTTGAACCAGTAAGGCTTTCTTCTTGATTTTGAACCTCAAGCAATACGGCTGCTCGATAAGGCGTGCCAACGGCTATTGATAGTACTCTAGACTGCGCATCAATATCACAATTATTTGGATGCAATAAATCGCCATTATCCATTTCAATGGATTGCGGAATAAAAAGAGAATCTGCCCAAGAAAATAAATGGAGCCACTTATTTTCCTTACTGCGCTTACCGGGAAAATAATCAGCTACAATTATTAAATTTGTTTTACCATCATTGTTAATATCGTAAATATTGGCATCTTTTATTATATAA
>OFUB01000035.1_pt1 | contig 11826 bp, 8 predicted proteins | sample 1543371 | NCBI WGS metagenome assembly OFUB01 (sample SAMEA104347368, study PRJEB22522) | marine metagenome | biome: marine biome; feature: marine water body; material: seawater | collected 2015-09-01T00:00:00Z | depth 802 m | reverse complement strand
ATTGTTATAACCTAGTTGGTTTTCATAAACTCTCCATTATTATGAGACCTATTTCCCCTCCTCAAAAACTAAAACGCGTTCTCTCTCTCTTGGATGCCACTATGATCAATACGGGTGGAATCATTGGTTCGGGTATTTTCATGGTTCCTGCTACTGTAGCCCTTTATACTCATTCTTCTTCACTTTTTTTCCTAGTTTGGATATTAGGCGGAATTGTGAGTCTGTTTGGTGCCCTTTCTGTAGCAGAACTAGGTGCTGCCATGCCTAGGACGGGAGGACAATATGTCTACTTAAGTGAAGCATACGGGCCTATCTGGGGTTATCTCTATGGCTGGTCTGCTGTGGCTGTAATCAATACTGCATCTATAGCAGCGGTTGGTGTGGCATTTTCAGAATATCTGGGCTTTTTCATTCCAATGACAGATGTATCAATTAAAGGAATTGCGGTTGTAATTATAACTACATTAACAATCATCAATATTATAGATGTGAAATCCGGGGCACGATTTCAAAATCTTTTCACTTTTACAAAACTCGGTGGAATTTTTGGAATAATTCTCTTGGGTCTTTGTATGGGTGATGGAAATGCAGGAAATTTAAAACCCATTTTTTCCGATCTATCATACACCAGTCTTGTAGGTCCTCTTGGACTCGCTATGGTGGCTGTTCTTTGGACTTTTGATGGCTGGATCTTTGTTACATATGTTGCCGGGGAAATCAAAAACCCCGGTCGAAATATCCCTTTATCATTAATATTATGTATGATTATTGTTGTATCAGTTTATTTGGCACTCAATTTTGTTCTTGTTTATATATTAGGATTTAATGGTATGATTAACTCTAATCTTGTCATGTCAGATGCCGCTTCTGTCTTTTTAGGTAAGAGTGGCGCAATTGTTGTCACGGTGATTATTCTAATATCCCTATTGGGAGCTAATAATGGATTTGTACTTACCAGTGCCCGAATCAATTATGCTATGGCAAGAGATAATAGATTTTTTAAACAGGCAGCATTTATCCACCCCAAATTTCAATCCCCTGCTAATGCTTTGATAATCCAATGTGTTTGGGCATGTGTTCTTACATTCACAGGTACATTTAATCAACTAATAACGTACATTATTTTTGCATCCTGGATTTTCTACGGTATGTCTGCCGGGGCGGTGATTATTCTCCGGGAAAAAAAACCAGATATGGAACGGCCTTACCGAACACCATTCTATCCGTGGATACCAATCATATTTATTTTATTCGCTATTTTTCTAACGGTCAATACCATTTTAGAAGCGCCTAGAGATGCGGCCATAGGCACCGGATTAATATTAGCCGGATTGCCCCTCTATTATTATTGGAAAAAAAATGATTGACATAAAACATCAAATCGATTCCGCAGTTAATGCTGCTCGTGGGGAAATTGTTTCATACATTCAATCTTTGGTTCAATCTCCCAGTTTAGCCAATGAAGAAGGTTCCGTTCAGAAATTAATTAGCGAAAAACTTGAAACTCTCGGACTTGCACCAGAAAAAGTCCCTGTTTACTTTGACGACTTAAAAAATCACCCTGCTTTTTGTGATGATGGCTATTCTCCAGACTCCCGATATAATGTTGTTGGGCATTGGAAAAATGATGGCGGTGGCAAATCCATCATTCTTAATGGTCATGTAGATGTCGTGCCCACCGGTCCTCTGGAACTATGGGATGAATCACCTTGGTCAGGTTCCGTAAATAATAATCGTATTTATGGACGTGGGGCCTGCGATATGAAAGCGGGATTGGCTTCGGGGATTTTTGCAGTCCAGATTCTTCAGTGTATTGGATTTGAACCCACGGGAAATGTGATGATTCAAAGTGTTGTTGGAGAAGAATCCGGTGGTTGCGGGACACTTACAAATATTGCTAAAGGATATACCGCTGATGCAACTATCATCCTGGAGCCTACATCGTTAAAAGTGTGTCCCATCCAATCGGGAGCCCTTACCTTTCGGTTAAAAGTTCAGGGGAAAGCTACCCATGCGGCTATGCGTTGGGACGGTGTCAGCGCCATTGAAAAATTCCATTTGATTCATCAATCAATTTTGAAATTTGAAAAAGAACGGCATCAATCGTTCAATATAAAATATTATGAATTCAAAGATCGTGTGGCACCCATAAATATTGGAACCATTAAAGGCGGAGAATGGCATTCCACCGTACCGGAATCTGTTGTTGTAGAAGGACGTTTGGGCGTTTTCCCAGGTGAGTCAGCGCAGGACGCACGAGATGCATTCGAGACCCACCTTCAAACTATTTCAAAAACGGACGATTGGCTGAAAGAGAATCTTCCCATAGTGGAATGGTTTGAAGGGCAATTTGAATCGGGGAAAACTGACATAAATCATCCGCTCATACAATCTCTTTCAGATTGTTATCATCAAACAACCGGTGATGCACCTATAATTGAGGGCGTAACCTACGGTTCTGACTTGCGACTCTTCACAAATCATGCCCATATTCCCGCCGTTCTATTTGGTCCGGGAGATGTCCGTTTGGCTCATGCGGCCAACGAATATGTAGAAATTGATGAGGTAATCACAACTGTGAAAATTATTGCAAATATGATTGTGGCTTGGTGTGGAAGCTCCCATGAATAAAAATTTCGGCTGCCAGAGTATGGTGGACCCTATCAAACGGATTTTAATCAAACACCCCAAAGACGCATATCAAAATCAATCCAAGGTTGATCAAGAATCACCACAACTAAATTATTTCGGTGTACCTGATTTTGAAAAAGCAATTTCCGATTATGGTAAATTCGTGGAATTCTTGGAATCATGTGATATAGAAATTCATTTTTTACCTGAAAAGGATACCACTTCTTTAGATTCAGTTTACACCCATGATCCTTGTGTTGTTTCCAATGGTGGTGTCATTCTTTGCACTATGGGAAAAGATGCCCGGGTGCCCGAATCAAAAGCCGTGGAAGCCTACTTTGATTCCATTGGCATTCCAATTCTCGGGCGCATTGAATTACCCGGGACTTTAGAAGGTGGCGATGTCGTTTGGATCGATGAACGTACCGTGGCTGTTGGGGAAGGTTATCGTACCAATGCTGAAGGGATTCGCCAATTCAAAGCATTATTAGGTCAACACGTGGATAAAGTGATTACCGTCCCGCTGCCCCATTGGACCGGGCCTGCTGCCTGTCTTCATCTCATGAGCAATATTTCTCCAATTGATCATGATGTGTATTTGGTGTATTCCAGATTGCTCCCCGTTTCATTTCGGCAATATCTTCTCGACAGACAAATTAAACTTATAGAAGTCCCAGATGAAGAATATGAAACAATGGGATGTAACGTATTGGCTGTAGCACCACGAAAAGTAATTATGTTAAAAGGCAATCCCATTACCCAAAAACGATTGGATACGAAAGGGGTGGACGTCCATACGTATGATGGTGCCGAAATTTCTTTGAAAGGTGCCGGTGGACCAACTTGCTTAACACGTCCATTTTTGAGATTAGCAGAATGAGTTACAACAATCCGTTCACAGCAGAAACACAACTCAAATTATCTCCATTTTTTGAGCGCACATCTAAACTGAATGAATCCCAGGAATGGCGGCGCTGGTCAGGTTATCTTTCTGCCACCCAGTATGAACTCACCCATGATAATGAATATTTTGCTATTCGCACTAAGGCTGCACTTTTGGATATTACACCTTTATACAAATACATTATTGAAGGTCCTGATGCACAACGATTTCTGGATCGATTAGTGACACGGAATATTAAAATCTGCAAAGTAGGACAAGTCATGTACACACCCTGGTGCGATGAAGACGGCAAACAAATTGACGATGGTACAGTCCAAAGATTATCCGAAAATAAGTTCCGCATCACCAGCGCCGAGCCCAATTTGGAATGGATCGAAACCAATTCAGCAGGAATGGAATTATCCGTTTTAGACGATTCCAAAACGACTGCCAGTCTTGCATTACAAGGACCCAATTCCAGAACAATTTTGAATGCGATTTCCAACGATTCGTTAGATTCTCTTAAGTTTTTCTGGATGATGGACACACAATTTGGTGATATTCCGGTATCCATTTCCCGTACGGGATACACGGGTGATTTAGGATACGAAATTTGGATGGATCCGAAAGATGCATTGGATGTTTGGGATCTGCTTTTAGAAAAAGGAAAACCTTACGGCATTACGCCTACAGGGCTTCAAGCGTTAGACATTGCTCGAATTGAAGCGGGGCTCATCCTGCTTGATATTGATTATATATCCACGCGCCACGCCATAATTGAATCGAGAAAATCATCACCTTACGAATTGGGTTTGGGCTGGGCAGTGAAGATGAAGAAAAAGGATTTTATCGGTAAAAAGGCATTAGAAGCTGAAGTGACCCGGGGACCGGAATGGGAATTTGTGGGAATCGAAATTGAATGGGGCCCCTTTGAAAAACTGCATAGAGAAGCTGGGCTGGCACCGGGACTTCCCTGCACCGCATGGCGAACAAGCACACCTTTATATAATGGAAATAAGCAAGTAGGCTATGCCACAAGCGGAACCTGGTCACCCATCTTAAAAAGATATATTGCATTGGCTCATGTAAAAACTGAATATGCGAAAGAAAACACACAATTAGATTTCGAATTGAAAGTAGAACATTTTAGAAAACTCACTCCGGCACGAATCGTAAAAACGCCCTTTTTCGATCCGGAAAGGAAACGATCATGCCCACAGTAAAAAAATACGATGCCATTGTCATTGGTGGTGGACATAATGGCCTGACTGCTGCGGCATATTTGGGTCGCGCTGGGAAAAAAGTTCTGGTGTTAGAACGACGATATATTCTGGGCGGTGCTGCTGTTACGGAAGAAATTTATCCCGGATTCAAATTTTCGGTCTGCTCTTATGTAGTGAGTCTTATGAAACCCAATGTGATGCGGGAATTGATGCTGCCCAAATTTGGTTTAGAGCTGCTTCCGCTGGAAAGCACATTCACACCTTTGGATAATGATTATTTGCTGCGAACCGCAGACGCCGATCAAACCTATCGTGAAATTGCACGTCATTCTCGAAAAGATGCGGAAACATATATGCGCTTTGGCCCAGCCATGGGGCAGATCGGCATGGCAGTGCGTCCCATATTAGAAACAGTGGCTCCCAACGCCATTCGTCCCAGCTTGTCTGATATGGGCGCCATGAAAAAATTATTAGATCATTTTAAATCCTTGAGCAGTGAACAATTTGAATATTTGACCAAACTAATGACCATGAGTTCTGCGGACTTTTTGGATGAATGGTTTGAGTTCGAGCCCCTGAAAGCATCCATGGCTGCCAGCGGAATTATTGGCACATTCATGGGTCCCCGATCTCCCGGTTCGGCTTATGTGATGCTGCACCATTATATGGGTGATATTGATGGCGCTTTCCGCGCATGGGGATTTCAGCGGGGCGGCACCGGTGCCGTTAGTATGGCCATTGCCCGATCGGCAGAACATTTTGGCGCCGATATTATGACGGAAGCACCGGTTGAAAAAGTTATCGTCAAAAATGGAAAAGCAGTTGGGGTTGCTTTAGAAAATGGCGATGAATACAGTTCGGACATTGTTATTTCAGGTCTGGATCCAAAACTAACCTTTTTGAAAATGGTGGATAAAAATGACTTGCCATCCGATTTTGTCACCGATATTAAAAACTTCCGTATTCGTGGTTCATCAGGGAAAGTGAATTTGGCATTGGATGCTCTCCCGAATTTCACCTGTCTCCCCGGTGAAGGTCACCATCTCCGTGGTGCCATTTCAATTAGTCCCAGTTATGACCATTTGGAAAAGGCTTACGATGATGCCAAATATGGCAATTTTTCTCAAGAACCCTATATGGATATTATTCTGCCATCGGTTATAGATCCGGATATGGCGCCACCGGGGAAACACGTCATGTCATGTTTTGTTCAGTATGCGCCTTACGATATAAAAGGTGGCTGGAACGACCAGAAACGGGAAGCCTTCGGTGATGCTGTTATTAATACCATTGCCCGTTATGCTCCCAATATCAAAGATATTATTCTACACCGGCAAGTGTTGACACCGGCAGATCTGGAATCCATATTTGGTTTGACGGAAGGTAATATATTTCATGGTGAACTTTCACTACAGCAACTGTTTACCATGCGGCCGGCCGTAAAATGGGCCGATTATACAACACCAATTAAGAATTATTATCAATGTGGTTCAGGGACGCATCCCGGTGGCGGAATCACTGGATCTCCCGGTGAAATGGCTGCGAAAAAGATTTTAGGAATTTGGTCATGAACCGGTTTGATATTATCGTCATTGGCGGTGGATTAAATAGCCTTGTTACCGCATCCATGCTGGGAAAAGCTGGAAAGAAAGTTTTGGTCTTTGAAGCACGCGACCAAGTTGGCGGTTTGGCATCCACTTCCGAATTTGCACCGGGATTCAAATGCAATGTGATCAACGATGTTGTAAAATGGATCGATCCCCGAGTCATGAAACAATTGAATCTTGAGTCTCACGGGTTGGAGCTTCACTCTCTTGATACAGTCCGAATTGCATTGGATACTCAAGGCCAGCATATTGTATTTCATCGCAATCCAAACGAGACGGCAGGGTCCATTGCCAACCGTTCAGAAAAAGATGCAAAGGTGTGGAAACAGTTCACGGAATACATTGATAAACTGACTCACTTTTTAGAAAAACTCTATGAATTGACACCGCCCAAATTGCCCAACATCGGATTAAAAGAAGCATTCTCCATGCGCTCAATGTTATCCCCTATCCGGAAACACGGCACCCGTGGTTTGGTAGATTTTATGCGGGTAGCACCCATGATGATGCCGGAGCTGGTTGACGAGTGGTTCGAAAATGAATTACTCCGGGCCGCCATTTCTACAGCAGGAATTCACCATCTTTCATTTGGTCCATTCGCTGCAGCTACAGGACTCAATCTTTTGCATCAGCACGTCCATAGTAAAGGCGTATTTCACAATGTACAATTTGTAAAAGGCGGGACGAGTGAATTGGCAAATGCTGTAAAACTATCCGCTGAATCTGTAAATGTAGAAATTCGAACAAATTCAAAAGTCAGTGCCATCAATGTGGAAAATGGTGTTTGCAACGGTGTGACCTTGGAAAGTGGCGAAACAATTCAAGCAGACCAAGTCGTATCCGGATTAGATCCACAGAATACATTTATAAAATTGGTGGGACCGTCAAAACTGAATCCATCTTTCGCCACACAACTTCGAAATATTAAATACCGGGGCAGCACAGCCCGAATCCATTTTGCCTTAAATGGATTGCCAAAAATAAACGGTATTCAAGAAGATCAAATGGGTACTGTTTTTTCTGTCAGCCCTTCTATTGAATATTTAGAACGAACGTCTGATTCGGTTAAATATGGACGGCTCGCTGAAGATCCTTATGTGGAATTCACCATTCCATCGGTAATAAACCCTGAATTTGCGCCAGATGGAAAACATGTTCTTTCTGCTACAGTTCAATATGCGCCCTATCATTTACGGGGAATGAATTGGTCTGAAGAATTGAAAGTCCAATTAAAAAATAATGTGGTTAATGTATTGAAGAATTATGCTCCCGGGATTTCAACACTGATTGAATCGTCATTGGTCCTTTCCCCTTTGGATTTAGAAAGTCAATTTGGGCTCACAGAAGGAAACTTGAATCATGGAGAAATGACTTTGGATCAATTCATGTTTATGAGGCCAACCATAAGTACAGCCCAATATAAATCACCCATTGAAAATCTATATCTTTGCGGACCGGGCACCCATCCCGGCGGCGGTCTCCATGGCGCCAATGGATTTAATGCAGCTAAAGAAATATTGAAAAGATGACCTTCAAAAAGACAGCCGAAACTCTGGAACCGGGTGCTCATACATTAGAGCGGGAATATTATACCAGTTCGGACGTTCTCCAAAAAGAGTATGAGAATCTATTCCTGAATAATTGGATTTGCGCTGGTCGATCAATGGATTTAGCAGAAAATGGCCAATATAAAGTGATCAAAATTGATACGGAAAGCGTTATTGTTCTGCGAGATGAAAATGGAGAATTGAAAGCCCATTATAATGTATGCCGCCACCGTGGAACGCGGATTTGTAAAAATGAATCGGGACAATTTTCAAAATCCATTCAATGTGGTTACCACGGCTGGACTTACAATTTAAAGGGTAAACTCATTGGAGCCCCACACATGGATGCAGTGGATGGATTTGATAAAAAAGATTACCCGCTTCATTCGGTCCCGCTGGCAGAATGGGAAGGATTTATTTTTATCAATTTATCTGATGATGCTGAAGACTTTGATTCTGTTTTTGCGCCCTTAAAAGATCATTTTAACCCCTGGAATATTTCTAAATTGGTTATTCAGAAAACGATCGAGTACAACGTAAAAGGTAACTGGAAATTGGTTGTCCAAAATTATTGCGAATGTTACCACTGCCCTATTCTTCATCCCGAACTGGCTGCCATTCACAATTATATGGGCGGTAGAAATGATTTTCACGAAGGCCCTTTTTTAGGTGGCTATATGGATTTCAATGATGACAAAGACAGTATCACCGCCAGCGGTGATTTATGTTGCCCTCCATTAAGTGGTATAACAGATGAAAACTTAAACCGGGTGTATTATTATGCCATTTTCCCCAATATGCTTTTGAGTCTCCACCCGGAATATGTCATGTACCATACAGTTTGTCCTGATGGTGTAGATAAATGCAAAGTGAATTGTTCGTGGTTATTTACAAAAGATGTAGTGAATTCAGGCAAATACAATACAAAAGATGCGGTGCATTTCTGGGATATGACTAATAAGCAAGACTGGTACATATCTGAATTATCTCAATTGGGAATCCAGTCTAAAAAATATTCCCCTGCTCCATATTCAGGACAGGAAAGTTTGCTCGCTGCTTTTGATAAATATTATTTGAGCGAACTTAATAAATAATCGATCCAGTTTAAAATCTACCGAATATAAACTGTTTTCATATTGGTAAACTCCCGAATTCCCATCTCAGAAAGTTCTCGTCCGTAGCCCGATTCTTTAATTCCACCAAAGGGTAATCTGGGATCCGAGCGGACAAAATCATTCACAAAACAGCATCCTGCTTCAATCTCATTTGCAGCAATTCTTTCACCTTTTTCAACATCCCTGGTGAAAACTGCACTACCTAATCCAAAGGGAGTCTGATTTGCCAAACGAATCGCTTCTGCTTCATCTTTCACTGGAACAATAGAAGCAACAGGTCCAAAGATTTCATCATCAAAAGCTGGCATTCCTGGTTTTACATTATCAAGTAATGTTGCTGGATAGAAGGCACCTTCGACATCCGGCACTTCTCCACCCACCAATAATTCAGCTCCTTTTTCAATACTGGCTATAACCTGTTCATGTACTTCATTTCGTGACCAAATATTTACCATGGGACCGATATTCACATCTTCATCAAATGGGTCGCCCCACTTTTGGTTTTTCATTGCTTGCAGTATTTTACCTCTAAATTCATCCAAAATAGATTCAACCACAATAAACCGCTTCGCAGCAATACAGCTTTGTCCAGTGTTTAAGAATCGCCCAATCATGCAGGCCGTAATCGCCTGATCAAGATCTGCATCTTCCAGAATAATATAAGGGTCGCTGCCACCCAATTCTAAAACAGTTTTTTTCAAGACATTTCCGGTCTGGGATGCCACCGCTTTTCCTGCTGGCGTGCTTCCCGTTAATGTTACTGCTTTCACAAGTGGATTATTAATGACATCTTTTACATATTTCGAACTAATAACCAGAATTCGAAAAACATTTTTTGGGAATCCAGCATCGTGGAATATTTTTTCAATTTCCTTAGCACAGCCCTGTACATTGGATGCATGTTTTAAAATTCCTACATTCCCGGCCATGAGGGCAGGAGCCGCAAACCGTAACACTTGCCAGAATGGGAAATTCCAGGGCATAACTGCAAATACGATTCCGATGGGACGGTAGGCTACATAGCTTTTTGATGCATCTGTTTCAATAATCTGATCTGCCAAAATTCTTTCTGCATTGTCAGCATAATATTCACATACCGTTGCACATTTAGTGACTTCAGCTAACGCTTGTGTATAGGGCTTTCCCATTTCTAAAGTCATTAATCGACCTAAATCTTCCTTCCTGTTTTGGAGGAGTTCAGACGCTCTTCTTAATAATGTGGCTCGATGGTCAAAAGATGTATTTCGCCATTCATGGTAAGCGGAATCAACATTTGCAATAATGGTACCGACTTCTTCTAGGGTCATTTCTTTATAAGAAGCTATTTCTTGTCCATTTGCAGGGTTTATAGAATTCAGCATCATCTTAATTATCCGATTATATTATATTACTTCAAATTTTATACAGTTCTTAAATACCAATCCAGTTCGAGAGGCGTTACGTGCTTATTAAACCGTTTCATTTCTATAGTTTTGAAAATGTGATAATGTTCACAAAAAGTCTCTCCAAAATACTTTTTAATAAAAGAACTATTTACAAAAGAATTTAAACTTTCATCCAAGCTCAAGGGTAATTCAGGCGGATGATCCACACTAGCATCTCCTGTGGAAATTTTTGGCGGTGTAATCTTTTCAGTTATTCCAAAATGGATTCCAGCCAATAAAGCAGAAACCACTAAATATGGATTTGCATCTGCACCGGCGATGCGATGCTCAAGTCGTTTAGCGTCCTCTGGACTATTGGGGATTCTAACAGCAACTGTACGGTTATCAACACCCCAAGTAGGCGCCATAGCGACATGTAAATTAGGTTGAAATCGTCGATAGGAATTTGCATTGGGACAAAATAAGGACATGGAATCTTTCATAGTAGTCGTTAGTCCTCCAATTGCATGTTGAAGTGTTTTAGAACCTCTAATCTCATTGGGATTGCTGAAAACATTATTCCCTTTTTCATCTAATAAGCTTAAATGAATATGCATGCCATTTCCGGCAATCTCGGTATATGGTTTTGCCATAAAGGTGGCCTGCATTCCATGCTTTTGAGCAACGCCCTTAATCAATCTTTTTAGCAATATTGCATTATCACATGCTGATAAAGGGTCAACTTCATGTTTTAAATTTATTTCAAATTGACCAGGTGCATTTTCAGCAACAGCTGTATAAACCGGAATTCCTTGTTCTTTTGCAGCAGAAAAAACATCGCTTAAAAATTCTCCATAATCATCCAAATTATCAATTGCATATACTTGGGTATTATTTCCCCGTTTTCCAGTTTCATTTGAAATGGGTGGTTGAGGTCGTCTCTTTCCATCCCTTCTGTTATCCAATAAATAAAATTCCAACTCTACAGCAACTACAGGAGTCAAATTTAATACGTTAAATCGCTCTAAAATTTGATTCAAAACCTGTCGTGGATTTGCAAAAACAGGTTTGTCATTACCATCAACCATAGTCAATAATAATTGTCCCATCGATTTTTTTTGCCATGGCGCAGTGGTCAGAGTTTTTGGAATTGGAAAACATGTGCTGTCACCATCGCCTTGAAGAATTCCAAGGCCTGTTTCTTCAATTGTATCTCCATTTATATCTAGCGCAAATAATGAGGTTGTAAAATAAACACCATTTTTATACACATTCTCCAGAGCATTTGAGGCAATGCGTTTTCCTCTGATGACCCCATTTAGATCAGCAATTAATACATCAACCCCGCTGATATCAGGGTTTACCTTATGAAAAGTATTACATTCTTTTTGTTTTGATTTGACCATATTTAATCTTGGAGCATAACACATCTGAATATTATCAGCAAGTATTCAGT
>OFUB01000034.1_pt1 | contig 11884 bp, 10 predicted proteins | sample 1543371 | NCBI WGS metagenome assembly OFUB01 (sample SAMEA104347368, study PRJEB22522) | marine metagenome | biome: marine biome; feature: marine water body; material: seawater | collected 2015-09-01T00:00:00Z | depth 802 m | reverse complement strand
TTTCACGATCCGACTATCAGGTTGTGCAGATAGTTTCCGCCTCAACAATGCTATAAAACATGTTTTTCATTTCTATTAGAAATAGATTGAATTATATTTGTATAATACAAATATAATGAAAATACTTTTATCTTTTTTCACATTATTATGGATAATGCTGTTCGAAACTGCATTTGGGCAACCGACCTTATTCAAGGGTCAATTTTGGGCAAGCGGGCTTACAGGAAGCGATGTTCCCGCCGGGCAATCTGCATATGAATCATCTTTGGGATACATTCCAACACTTTCCCTGTCTCGGAATTTATCTGATTTATCTTTTATTGATTTTGAATGGGCATACAGGCTTGACCGAGCTTATTCAGCTGATTCCCTTATTTTGAACCATGAAAAGAATCATCGATTGTGGATTCGATATTCATCGGAAAAATTGGAAGCGCGTCTTGGCGTGCAAAAAATTGTGTTTGGCCCGTCGCAAATTTTGAGAACGCTATCTTGGTTCGATACCATAGATTTAAAAGACCCAACGAATCAAACCGACGGCGTGGACGCATTTCGCATCAAATGGTTTCCGTCTAACTCAATTTCGATTTGGTCTTGGGCCATTCAAAATGAGCAGGACACCTTATCCTTTGGCGGTCGGGCAGAAGTATCGTCATCTTTTGGAGAATTTGGATTTACATTTCATTCTGATCCGTCTAAGACACCACAGAAACTGGGGCAATTGGGACTTGTAGTTTCCGAGCCCCACCGACGATTTGCTTTCGATATTCGCCATGATGGATTTGTGGGCTCATGGTTGGAAACGGCACTGATTACTTCAGAAAATTCAGAAATTAAAATGCTAACTGTTGGCGCTGATTATACATTGCCCATTTCAAATGGAATCCTGATTATGACCGAATCCATGTTTATCAAAAATGAGGACACTGACAATCAAACATTCACAGCTTTTATGGCAATGCTTCCGTTGGGAATGGTTCATTCTGTACTTTTTATTACTCAATTTGATTTTAATGAAAATCGAAATTACTCTTATTTTCGATGGAGTGCCACTTTTGATAAATACAGCTTAAATTTACTTTTATCGCAAAGCCCAAAACGGGTGGAATACGATAGTCCGGAATCATACTTGCCAAACACTGTTGCAGGGTTTGGATCTGGAATTCAATTCATGTTCATTTACAATCATTAAAAGGGAAAATATGCCAAATAATTCAGTTGTAAATATTTCTAATCTTTTAAAACAATTTCCTGTTGGTGGTGACTTTTTCACCGCATTAAGCGACATTAATCTTGAATTAGAAAAAGCTGAATTCATGGGATTGGTGGGGCCATCCGGATCGGGAAAAACCCCATGATTAACTATCATCGGCGGTCTTGATTCTCCCACTAAATGCAATGTAAATGTGCTTGGAATGGAATTGGGTTCTGCATCCCACAACGAACGGGCTGCTATGCGAAAAACACAAATGGGATTTATTTTTCAGAGTTATAATTTGCTTCCCGTTTACACCGTTTTTGAAAATGTGGAGCTACCGCTTATTCTGAATAAAGTTGAATCCAAAGAACGGAAACGATTGGTAACACAAGCCGTGGAAGGGGTTGGACTCACTGATAAATTGGAATCCCGTCCGGCACAGTTGAGCGGCGGTGAATGTCAGCGAACGGCCATCGCCCGAGCCATTGTTCATGAACCGGCTTTAATATTAGCGGACGAACCAACCGCAAATTTAGATGTGGAAAATTCTCATCAAATAATGAAAATAATGGTTCGCCTAAACAAAGAATTGGAAACATCATTTATCTTTGCAACTCACGATGAAAAAATCATGGCCTATCTGCGGCGCATAATTCATCTGGAAGATGGACAGATTGTAAAAGATGAGCATTTTGATAATCCAAAATCCGGTAAAAATTAGTCTATGCTTTTTAATCTCGCTATTAAAAACTTGATTGGAGCCGGGATGCGAACGTGGCTGAATGTATTCGTAACAGCCGTTTCATTTTTTATGATTATTTTCATATCTGGGATGTATGACGGCATGCGGTCCCACGCCAAGCAAGTCACCATTGACACTGAAGTGGCCGGCGGTGCTTATTGGCATCCCAAATATGATCCATTGGATCCGTTTTCTTACGAAGATTCTCATGGAATTCCGCCGGAAGAAATCAGGGATTTAATCAAAAATGAAAAGGCATTTTCCATCTTGGTGAGTCAGGCGTCCATTTATCCCAGCGGACGCATGATGCCCGTCATGATGAAAGGGATTGAACCGGAACAATCCATCATCAATCTGCCTACCAGATCGCTCTTGAAAGAGACCGACGGTTTGATCCCGGTGCTCATGGGAAACAGTATGGCAAATTACACAAAATTAAAAGTGGGCGATAGCTTTGCCATTCGCTGGTTAGATGCAAATCGCACGTATGATGCGGATGAAGGCTTGATCGTTTATATTATGGAAACGGAAAATTTTAAGGTGGACATGGGCACCATTTGGATTCCCCTTGAACGCGCACAAACCATGTTGGATATGAAAAATGAAGCTACTTATATCACATTTGCAAAAAACATTTCCACAGTTCAAGAAAAGGAAAATTGGATTTATCGTGATGTGGATTATTTGATGCGAGATATGGAAGCCATGATTGCGGCCGACGAACCCAATGCAAGGATCATGTATGCCATCCTTTTGGCATTGGCGGGTATGGGAATTTTCAATTCACAAATACTCTCCATTTTCCGACGACGGAAAGAAATCGGTACGCTTATGGCCATAGGCATGACGCGATCCCGTGTCGTGGGGTTATTCACTTTGGAAGGAGGAATGAATGCATTTTTTGCTTTGATCATGACTTTGGTTTTGGGCGGCCCCGTATTCATTTATTTTTCCATGTATGGGATTCCCTTGCCCATTGATTATACAGAAATGGGGCTCATTATGGCGAAGAGACTCATCCCGGTTTACACCATGGGGCTTTTCGTCTCCACAACATTATTTATTTCATTTGTTGTTTTAGTTTTGAGTTATTTGCCATCACGACGGATTGCAAAAATGAAACCCACAGATGCGCTTCGGGGGAAAGTCGTCTAATGTTAAAATTCGTTCTAAAAGGCATTCTTCGAGATCGATCCCGAAGTTTATTCCCAATTATAGTGGTGTCTCTCATTGTGGCACTTGTGATTTTTAACCGGGGATTTCTTGTGGGAACCATGAATGGCATGTTTCGGGATACGGCTGTGATTTCATCGGGACATGTAAAAATTATGACCCACGCCTATCAGGAAGAGAGTCAACTGCTCCCCAACGATCTCGCACTTATGAATGTGGATGAAATAGTCGAAATATTGCACGTGGTATATCCAGACTATTTTTGGTCACCCAAAATATCATTTGCAGGATTATTGGACCTTCCAGATGAACAGGGCGAAACAAAATCGCAAGGCCCCGTCATGGTTTACGGTATTGATTTTTTATCATCGGAATCTCGACAATTTGAATTGTGGGAATTGGAAAAACGGATCGTTTCAGGACAAATGATTCAAAACCCTAATGATGCTTTGGTGGGCGCGAAATTAGCCGAAAAACTTGGGTTATCACTGGGGGATCGGGTGACCTATATCGGCACCACCATGAATAATGCATTTACCACATTTAATTTTACGGTGGTGGGCACATTCAATCTTGGCATGGGACCATTAGATAAACAAATGATGCTGGTGGATATTGAAGGTGCACGCGTAGCGTTGGATATGGAGGACGCAGCATCAGAAATTCTCGGTTTTAAACATGATTTATATTATGACGATGATGCGTCTGTCATGATGCGAAATCAATTCAATGCCACCCATTTGGATACAACTGATATTTTCCGCTCAAGTATGATCGCACTTCGAGATGCGAATCAAATGGGCACTATGATAGACTTGGTGGATTGGTCCGTTTTTATAATCCTCGGAATTTTTCTTCTCATCGCCATGATTGTTTTGTGGAACATGGGTATCATGAGCGGACTGCGGCGATACGGTGAAATGGGAATTCGTCTTGCCATGGGCGAAACAAAAGGACAAGTGTATCGGTCGCTCATTTTGGAATCTGTGATTATTGGAACGATTGGAACCATCATTGGAACGCTCATCGGCTTACCCTTAACCTACTATGTGCAGGAAGTAGGTATTGATTATTCTGCAGCCTTTGAAAATTTGAATACTACGACAATGATTATGTCAACCGTATTCTATACGCAAGTAACACCGGACTTATATTATATAGGCATTATTCCAGGCGTTTTGGCAACGGTTTTTGGAACCATGTTGGCGGGACGAGCGATTTACAAACGGGAAATGGCACAGCTTTTTAAGGAATTAGAAACGTGATCGCTAGCCACAGAGCACACAGAGTTTTAAAAATTTAATTAATGATTTTCTCTGTGTTCTCCTTTGGCAGATAAAAAGGAATAAAATATGAGACACATTATATTGCTATTATTATTTTCATTTGTCTTTGGGCAAAATGAAATGACCGTTGAAGAAATTATTCAAGCCATGGATAATAATTTGAATGCAAAAAGCCGAGTACTTACCAGCAAAATGGTGGTTCACGGACGGCGGGCGAGCCGAACCATTGAATCAAAAAATTGGGTTGTGGGGACGGATTTAGCTTTTACGGAATATCTTTCACCACCCAGAGAAGCGGGCACTAAAATGCTGAAAGTGGGCAATAAACTCTGGACCTATTCTCCCCAAACAGATCGGGTGATCCAAATCTCCGGACACATGCTTCGTCAGTCCGTTATGGGTTCAGACATGTCCTATAATGATATGATGGAAGATCGCCCGCTCGTTGAACTATACGAAGCCACATTGGAGGGATCAATAGAGATCGATGGACGGGATCATTGGATCATGCTTCTTGAAGCAAAAGTGAAAGGGTTGTCCTATCCAAAACGACGGGCCTGGATCGATAAGGAATATTTACTCCCCATGAAAGAGGAGCTCTATGCCAAAAGTGGAAAACTCTTAAAAACATCCACAATGGATGGGATCAGAAAAATACAAGGCCGTTGGTTTCCTTCGCGATTTATTTTTAAAGATGAACTGAAACGTAACAGTAAAGGGACCGAATGGATTATAGACAAAATTGAGTTCGACAGAGATATCCCCGAAAGACGATTTTCCAAGGCGTTGTTGAGAAAATAGTTCAGTAAACAATATTAAATAATTTTTTCTATTTCCTTGTTTCATCAAACTTCTTTTAGGTTTATCCATGATTCTCATCATCGATAATTACGATTCGTTTACTTGGAATTTGGTGCAAGCTATTGAAACACTTGGCGACCGTGTAAATGTCAAAGCAAATGATAAATTAACCCTTATAAGTGTCAGCGAACTCAATCCCGATAAAATAATTATTTCGCCTGGTCCAGGAACGCCGAAAGATGCTGGATTTTCCAATCAAATTATCAAAAACTTGTGGATGAATATTCCCATGCTCGGTGTTTGCTTGGGGCATCAATGCATTGGGGAAGTTTTTGGAGCTAAAGTAGTTCAGTCTAAAAGAATTGTCCATGGAAAGACATCGTTAATTCATCATAATCAAGATAGTTTATTCAAGGGAATTCCATCTCCATTTCAGGGGGCAAGATATCACTCATTATCTTTAAATGCTGTACCAAAGGGCTTTACCGGAACAGCTTGGACTAACGATGGTGAAATCATGGCAATTGAACATATTAAAAAACCGGTGTTCGGAATACAGTTTCACCCGGAATCGTTTTTAACGCCTATGGGATATCATATATTGGAGAATTTTCTAAATGTCTAATAAAGACTTCATTTTTCAAGGGAATGCCCATTCAGATTGGCTGGATATTTCAGCATCAAATCCCCTTGATATTATTTCTTTATCGTTGGACAATTCTCCGAAAAAGTTAGTGGAATTTGTGAAGAACTATGAGGGGAAATTTATTGCTGGATATATTTCTTATGAATATGGCGTAAATCTATTAGGTGTATCTGTTAAAAAATCAAAGCAAATGCCAGCTGTACATTTCCGGGCTTACGATTCATACGAAAAACACCATCAAATTACATCTGGAAATAATGACATAAAATGGACGTCGTTTAAACCCCAAATTTCAACAGATGAGTATAAATTTAATTTTAATCGAATCATCCGGCATATAAGATCTGGAGATATTTACCAGTTAAATTATACCCATCCTTTGGTAGCTCGGGCCAATGTTGATCCAATCTCTCTTTTTGATGCTTTGCGTCAAAAAAATGAAGTCGGCTATTCTGTATTTATAAAGAATGACGATTGGGCAATACATTCTCTTTCCCCGGAGCAGTTTATTACCATTGAAAACGGTATCATTTCTACAAAACCCATCAAAGGGACTATTCCTCGGGGAAATTCACCAAAAGAAGACGAACTAAATTTAAACAGATTGTTGACGAACGAAAAAGAACAGGCGGAATTGTATATGATTATTGACCTGTTGCGTAATGATTTGGGAAAAGTGTGCCAAGCGGGGTCTGTTCGTGTCCTAGAATCAAAATCTATCCAACGATTGGAAAAAGTCTTTCATACGTACGGCCTTGTTCAAGGTAAACTAAAAGATGAAATTCATCCCATTGAAGCTCTTTTGTCTATGAGTCCCGGTGGTTCTATATCGGGCTGTCCTAAAAAGCGAGCTTGTGAAATAATTTCCGAGATTGAAACAACTCCCCGAGGTGTTTATACCGGAACCATAGGATATATTTTACCAAATGGTACATTGCATTTTAATATTGCCATTCGCACCATAACGCAAATTGGAAATGAGCTCACCTTAGGTGTGGGCGGCGGCATTACTATTGGGTCAAACGTTGAAAATGAGTATAATGAAACACTGGCGAAGGCAGCGTCTTTTCAAAGATGATAGATGTACTTATAAATAATGTATGGACAAAAATGACTCAAGACGAATTACAGGTTGGGTCTGATGGATTTGCATTTGAAGCGGGGTTATATGAAACAATGCGCACAATGGATTTTAAGCTTATTTTTCTTAGACCTCATTTAAACCGTTTATTTTCTACAGCACTAAAAATTGGGTTAAAAATTCAGTATTCATTCATAGAAATAACTGATATGCTAGAAAAGGTTATCGATAATTTCCCGGCCCCAAACCAGCGTATTCGTATTTTAGCAGTCCCTGATAAACTTATAGTTTATACGTCTCATTTAAATTTGGACCCTATAATTTATAAAGGAGTTTCCGCATTAACCGTTGAAGCGCAACGTAATATGCCGGAAGTTAAAACAACCAATTATCATACATGTTTATCAGCCGCCAAAAAAGCAACAGTGGCAAATTGTTTTGATGCAATATTGTGTGATAAAGATGGAAATGTGTTTGAAGGGAGCAAAAGTAATGTTTTTTGGGTAAAAACAGGAAAACTAACCACTAGAAAAAAGGATATTTTGCCCGGTACAACAAGACAAATGATTATAGATAAATCCCCAATTACAGTACATTATGGTAAATTGAAAATAAGCGATGTGGCCGGCATTGATGAACTGTTGCTCACAAACAGTGGTTCAGGGGTTGTACCTATTCTTAAGGTGGATAAAAACACCATTGGCGATGGAACAGTGGGACGAATCACCAGAGAACTGATGGACAATTATGCAGGATGGTTACGAGATGAATTTATTTAGAACCATTAGAAAAATACTTAAATAGTAAATATAGAATAGACTCTCCTATAAAAAACGGTAATTTCCGCTCTATTGTTTAATCATATTATGTTCAAATTCATTTCCATCTTATTCATTTCATTTTCCTGGACAATAGCACAGGTTCATGAAATATCAGGTAAAACTGTTGACCAAAAAGACGGTTCACCGATTGCCGGTGTAAATGTTATTATTACAGGTGGCGAGGAAGGTGCCGCCTCAGAGATAGAAGGCAATTTTACTTTTTCTACAAAACAACAGTTCCCATTTACACTATTTATTTCACATATTGGTTATGACCCTTTAACTGTAACCGTCAAAAGCGACAGTTTTTTACTCATTAAGCTAACAGCTGCTATAATCGTTGGCCAGGAAATTGATGTTATGGGTGTAAGGCGAAAAGTAGAATTAGATGTTGCTTCAGCTGTGGATAGAATTGATATTAAAGCTATTGAACTCCAAGGCGCCCGGGATATTGGCAGTGCCTTACGTCGTGTTTCCAGCTTGCAGCTGACATATGCTAATAGCGGAAAGCAGACAATCAGTATTCGTGGAAGCAATGCAACAGATGTTGTTGTTTTTCTTGATGGCGTACGTATTAACGATTCCAACACTGGAGTCGCCGATTTGTCGTTCATTGATTTGAATTCTATAGAACAGATTCAAGTGGTAAAGGGGGGCGCCTCATCATTGTTTGGCAGCGACGCTATTGGGGGAGTTGTTAATATCGAAAGTCGTAAAGCTGTGAATAATTCTATTTATTTTATGGAAGGACTGGGTCAAACATATGCAGATGATCTGGATCTTTCATACGGCGCGACTGGAGTGTTTGGGCCAGTGGGAATCGGCGGTCGTTCCACAGGTAAAAAACGTGCTTTCGGTGGGCGGACTGTTACAACGTCCATTTTTAATAATGCGTTTGCAGGATTGAGTTTTTCGCCTGGAAGGTTTGATATAAGCTGGTATGATTTAAGCAAAACATTGGAATTCGAATCTGGGAGCGTAACATCAGACGATGGTCTGGAAGTGGTCAGTGGAAAATATTCAGGCTCAATTTTGAATACGCATGATTGGACATTTATGGTAGGGCAGCGGGCATGGCAATTGGATCAGAATTATTTTACGAGCGTGAAGGAATTGCTAGATGATGGCTCTCTTACGCTACAAGCTTCAAAAGGGTTTTCGTTCCGTGAAATAAAAAATACAATTCAAATTGAATCTGAAGAACAGTTTTTTAACGGTGATCGTAAATACTTTAATGTGGATGAAATCGCTATAGAAAGACATGTCGCGGATATGTCTAGAAAAACCAATGCATTCGCTCTTGTTTCTCGCTGGGCTATTGTAAGCGATAGTCCCATTATAGACCATATTAATTGGGAGTTTGGTTATCGGTTTAATAATATTAAAACAACTCTCAACGAAACATATAATTATTATACCATGGGAAATCTACCAGCGGAAACAATCAAGAGTGAATTTTCTGCTTTGGTTACCAGTAAGCGATTAGGGGTACATGTAGATGGTCAAACCAATAAACTGCGATATTCATTGTTTGTGAATCAAGGGAACAATTCTCGATTACCAACATTGAGCGACCGTTTTCGTTTTGCCCATGCCGTCTTTGATAGTGCCATGGATACAGTTCTTACCCGCGAATACTTGTCTACCACGGAATTGAATATGGATATGACATTTATGGATATTCAAACTGAATTGCCCATTTCAGAAATGAACCTCATTCTTGGTGTTTTTATTAATGATTTCACAAATAAGATTGCGTATCGTCCGGTTGAAGAAGGTCCACCTATACCGTTTAACGATATGACAGCGGATATTCGTGGGTTTGAAGCCGCTTTAAAAATGGCTATGTTTGATGGCAAGTTTTCTGTTAGCAGTGCTGGCACTTGGTTGAGCATCAGCAATATTTTGGTCTTTCCTAATAAGCCGGAATATCGTTTTGTATCTACTGCTGAATTAAACCTGGGTTGGCTCACAATGAGTTATGATCATGTGAATGAGGGGGAACAATATTATTATATTGCCGGCTTTGGCGATGGCGTGCGTAAGCCCCGCGAAAATGCCAACTTAAACATAACCTTGCAGAAAAAAATATGGAAGGTAAACTGCAGTTTATCATATACCCTGCGGAACATGATGTCTAAAGAAGAATTGGATATGACACTTGAAGAAAGCATCCGTGAAGGGTTTAATTATTTTGAGCGTTATAGGGAAATCATCACGTTTAAAATCAGTTTATAGAAAATGAAACATTTTTCACTATTATTTTTATTCATTATTTTTCTTTCCTGCGAATCTCCCTTTGCCACCAAACCAACAGAGGGTGATGTTTTTGAAGTCACCCAAGACTATAACGGTGAAAAAATTTACCATCCAACAGCGGTGACAATTGAATGGTCAAATATAACGATTAAAAACTTTAAAGAATTTCTCGTGGAACGTTCAATTACTATTGGAGATAGTACGGTCTGGGAAGAGCGTGCTCGAATTTTAGATTCGCTATCCACAGTTTATACAGACACTATAGACGATGATGCTACATTTCAATATCGCGTGCAGATTGTAGATAAAGATGATCAGTTTATAGTTGCCCATTCAGAACCACTTATTGTTCCAAATGTGCAAGCGCTTCGAGTGCCAAACGATTATGAAAATCCACAAAATGCGTTTGATTCAAAATTCATTGATGACGGAGATACAGTAAAAATATATCCGGGCCTTTATCAAGGGCATTTTGAATTCATGGATAAAGATGCGGTTATTCGCGCAATAACGATTCCGGAAATAACCTTGTTTGGAGCAGATGTTGGGCTGGGTTCTGTGGTAAAAATGAATCGAGGCATATTGGAAGGTCTTACGATTATTGGTGGTTACGCTCTTTCTGGCGGTGGCATTTTTGCTGAAGGAACTGCAGTAATAAAAAATTGTATTATCAGGAGAAATAGAGCTGTAATCAATGAAACTGCAAATATACAGATTTACCCAAACGGAATGGGTGGAGGAATATATTTAAAGGAAGATGCGAAATTAATTTCCTGCCGAATTACCCGTAATCATTCCCAGCGGGAAGGCGGTGGCATTTTAACAGATGGAAACAATGAAATTTTAAACTGTACGATTGATAATAATAATATATATTCAGCGTATGTGGGCGCAACCTATAGCGGCGCCGGATTACACCAGGAAGGGGGGGTGTTGGTGATGCGCAATACCAAGTTTAAACGAAACAACACGCAAGGTTTTGGTGCTGCTATCAATAGTAAAGCAGTTATTGAGGTTACCAATTGTTTGTTTGAGAAAAATAAAAGCGGCGGTGGCGGTGGATTTATAGTTGGCAATACAAGCAGAGCGGATATTATGAATTGTGTATTTTTCGGAAATAGAACATTTAGCTCAACTTATAGCGGAGCTATTGTTAATTTTGGAAATGTATCTATATTAAACACAGTTGTGTGGAAAAACGGCGGTGAAATAGATTACAGACTGTATCCTCGATCTGCCACCTATACTGACAGCGATGAATTTAGAGTGCAGTCCGGTACGGGAAACATTAACACAGATCCTTTTTTTGAAAACCCATCAAATGGGAATTTTCACCTTAAGTCGGATTCTCCATGTATAAATGCAGGCAATACCGATAGCATATATAATAATTCAAACGGCTCACGCAATGACATGGGTATCTATGGCGGGCCCTATGGCGATGATTGGTAGGGGAAAAATAATATATTAACTTCCGTTAGATTTATACTCTCTTCACCGCTGGAGACTTCTTTTTCACTATAGGATCTGTCCCCCACTACAATGACTTCTTCGCCTTTTAAAACGGCTGGATTTAACCCAATCCATATATTCCCAGGTTTTAACACAACAATAGTTCGCATTTCATAACCAATATGAGATGCTTGAATCCTGATTGGATAATGATCTGTCCATTCCAAATTGAAGAAACCGGCTGTATCGGTAACCGTTCCTATGTTTGAATTTATAATAGTTAAATCCACACCAACGATTCCAACGCCCGTGCGAATATTAACCACCTTACCGGTTGCAGGAATTCCTGTTTGGCAAAAAACAAATGCGAATAAACAGAAAAAATGAACTCTTTTATATATTTTTACCATAAAATAAATGAATAC
>OFUB01000031.1_pt1:5000-12596 | contig 12596 bp, 8 predicted proteins | sample 1543371 | NCBI WGS metagenome assembly OFUB01 (sample SAMEA104347368, study PRJEB22522) | marine metagenome | biome: marine biome; feature: marine water body; material: seawater | collected 2015-09-01T00:00:00Z | depth 802 m | reverse complement strand
TAAAAAACCTGATGTATTTAGAGAAAATCCACTATTATCATCTCGCATTTGTACATGCCCTGATAATGAAGCAGTCATTCCATTTATAATAGTGTAATCTGCGCCACTTTTAAAACCATATAATGAAATGGGCGTTGTCCCTTTATTTGTTAAATATGTTAAACCTGCGTTTACTTTAAGTTTATAATTAAAAAATGAATAATGTCCATTTCCGCTTATGGATGTCCAAACCAATTCATTCGCACTTATATTTCCATCTATATCCTGTACAGGAACCTGAATGGATGTCCTGCTGAAATTGGCAATCGTTCGTAATGGTATTGAGAAATGAGATGAAAGCGCCAAAGACATTGTTTTGGAATCAGACTTTTGGAAAAAATAATCCGTCTTGCGATCACCTGCAAGTTGGTCTTCATTAACAATTTTATTTACATTCAAATTCAAATTATGTTTAATTCTTCCCATTGAAAAAGGATATGTTACCGAAAAGAATGAATTATTGGTTCGTGAATCCTGGCGAAAATCCTGCCATTCTTGACCTATTTTTTCCAGTTCTGTCTTACTGTTATTTTTTCCAATAGTTTGAAAATTGACAACAAAACTCGGAGCATTAGCACCCGGCATAAATGTTAGGCTAGCCACGAGTGTTTTCGTTTTTAACGGTTCTTTGACTATAAACAATATTTTATCATCTTTGTATTTATATGTAGCGCTAATCAATAATTTATTTTCAATCAACGCTAGTCTGTTTGTGAAAACAAACTCTCGAATATTTGTTGTCAAATACGGATTCGCAAGTGACACAAATTCAGGACCAATTTGTCTGTAAACCATTGTGAATTTACTATATCTGTAATTACCCATTATGCGAAAATGAAATGCCGAAGACGGCATGTTTACATAGGTTGTAATTGGGAAAAATTTTGCACTTATATAGTCAAAGGGGACCAAGGGTGTAGTGTTGATATTATAAATAAACAAATTTTGGAAACTGGAAGGATCAAAGGGTATTTGTGTTGTATCGATACCAGCTGTAGAAACATTTCCATCTGCATCATACGATTGAGCAATAAACCCATCCGCAGTATCGTCAATAATGGTATCCAATTGTGAAAATGTCATGGGACCGTCCCAGATATCCCTATTATGCATACTGAAGTTCCAACTGAAATCTAATTTGAGGCGCTTTTTATCCCTGACAGTTCCTATATCAAAACCAACAACAATATTATCTTCCGGAGTGCGCCCACCCCAATTCTTATTCGGCAAATTGACATTTCCGCCCACGGCTTCTACTGCACTGGTAAATGTATTATAGGTGTAATTATCTACTGCAATATTATACAGGCTATCGTTGACCGTAATGTCCGTACTGTCCACACTAAACGATGCATCAGAAATATCTTTATTGACCGAATTAATATCATCCTTGGCTTTCATAATATGAACACCCATTTGAAATTTCGAAAAAAGGTCTATAGACAATCGAGCAAGTGTTATTTCTCTATCAAATGTATATCCTGTCCTATCCATTGTAAATAAAAGCTGTCCCAACGTATCAACCTTACCGGGATTTGAAGGAAGCAACAAGGCACCATTCATTTTATTTAAATGCTGAACTTTTCTATTTAGTTGACCTTGAATTACTTCCAATCTTACGAATTTGAGATCTATATCAATGCTCAAACCTCTCACACGGCGGCCATCCAGAGTATAAGGTGAAATTGACCTATAAAAATCACCCATTCGAATATCCAAAAATTCTCCAAATTGTAAAGCTGTCGAAAAACGATTCAACGGTTGCCGATACGGATTATCTCTTGTTGTTTGTCTGAAACTGGTCTTGACCTTACCAAAGTCGACGGATACTTCTGCATTCCCTCTTAATTCACCTACATTTAGAAAATTTTCACCCACATATTCATTCAAATATCTTGCAGAAATATCTCCTCTGTAATCAACGTTCCCGGCTATGGCTAATCCGCCTAAAACTGAAAATGTCCAAGATATTGGTTTAATAGGTGTCCCATCCAACATAGATAATGTCAACTGCACAGAATGAATTCCTTTTTTAAAGCGCTTGGGTATATATGTTACAATGCCGCCGCTGATCTCTGCTTGTTCAGTGACATCTTTACCATCAACAACTAAACGAATACTCGCAGAATCCACATCAGGTATATTAAATAAACTTAAGGCAATCACAGCATCATCAGGATTAATCTCGGCATCGGGTTCTGGAGATAAAATCAATATATCAACTTCAACGCTTTCTTGTTGAAATGTGGGTTCTAATAAATCAACAATTTTATTAGAAAAAATCATTGGAAGTACATTTAATTCATGGGGTTGGTCTAATGGATCTTCTTTTGGGAAGGCCAGAATACCACCATCGGTCATTTTAAAAATAAGACAATATTCTAATCCTTTTTCAGAAAGAGCCCGACCATTTATTTTCATTTCCCAAGTAGCTTGAACGTTCTGTAAATGAACTTCTTGAAAACTTATATTACCCTTTATTCTATAATATCATTGCGCTTCAACAACTTGATTGTCGGAAACAGGCATGGCAGAAAGAATTAGGTCTTGCCCAACGCGCACATCCAAAGGAGGCTCATGATAAAGATATGAACCGCTAAAAGCAAAAAGATTTGAGAGCAGTATTAGTGCAGCAATTTGAATCCGTTTCATCATTTACAGTAGTACAATTTATGAAACGGTAGGTGATTTATTGAATATCAATCATTAACGTTTTAACTACGCCGTCGGGACCTTCCAATTCGATTTCAATCTGATTAATTGGAGTACCGCTTTCATCTGGATCAGTTGGAATATCGCTGGGGTTTGTTTCAGATGTTTCCACACTTCCATCTGTTGATGATGTACCAGTTGTTCCAGCTCCCACATCGGTTGTTTCACCACTTACCAAGTTTGTCAGACTGACTAATCCCTCCAGCACGATGAGTCCATCGCCTGTTTCCGGATCTGTAATCATCCAGAAGTTTGTCCCTTTGACTGATGCTACTGATGTAGGACTTTGTACGACAAATTCACCTTTGCGCTGTTTATTTACTAGCGCTCGAAGTGTTCCATGATCAATATTGACTTGTTTTGCAATAGAACCAGCTGATCGCGTCCCCTTAATAATCACCTCTGTATTACCCGTAATCTTCACCATGGATTTGTCATCAATATAGATCAAGGCTGTAAAACCATTTTTACCTGTAATAATTCGATCACCATCCAATAAAATTGTACCGGGTTTTAATGCTGACAAACCACTTCTTCCCGCCTGTTCGATATCTACTTTTCCGGATACTTTTGTGGTAACGGCTATTTTTGCAGCACTTTCTAACGGAGAAAGCCATAGAAAAATTAGTGAAAAACTCATTATAATTTTTATTGAATTCATCACTCTTCCACTGAAAGATTTATAATTGAAGCATTTTGATTAATGATCTGATTGATCAAATACATTATATCAGATTCCGATGCAGCATCACCATTTATCGCATTATTACCTGTAGGAGTAAATCCTTCTAAAACTCCACCCGCACCAAACAATGAGTTGAATTGATCAGAAGATAATGCCTGCCCAAGCACCTGTAAAACAGGATTTACACCTGCAGGGACTGGATTTGCTCCACCGATATCACCAATTTTAAAGGCAAATACAGGTGAAAGAATTTCTTGTTCTCCAACAGTTGTTGGTAATGTGGCTCTAACTTGCCAAACGTAAATTTTGTTATGCTCTAATAAACGAGCATTGGAAACCGGATATTGATAACTGGTTACATTCCCGACATATTCCCAATCGGTTGATTGATCAAAAGGCAACATTGTTTGATCTTCAATTGCTTCATTAATGGATGAATGAATGCTACGTTCATATTCAGCGATTCTGATCTCAGCTTCGCATTGTGAACAGAATTGCGGATACCATATGAACAAAGGGTATGTATTATAAATTTCAGTTAATGATGTATCTTCGAGTGCTCCTCCTGGAGATTCCAAACTGATATTGGCGGGTGATTCAACCACAAGATTTATATTTTCTGAATCTGTAAGGGACAAGTCATCTTCAGAAGAACCACTAAAAACTTGAACTTCAAATGTATAAGTACCATCTGCTAATCTGCCCGTAGTTATAACTGAACTTAAAATTTCGTCAAATTGCGAGGAAGTAATCATATCAATAATACTTATACTCAAAGGAACTGTATTCCCCGAAACATCTATTAAATGTGTTGTGGTTGTAGACATATCCTGATTATCCAAAATAATATCTGCACTCATTTGGAAAGGAACTGTCTCCAATTCAACGATTGTAATTTCCGAATCAATACCCAATGCAGGAGAAATCATGGATGCATTAAATACAATTTTCGTATACACAGGATAACTACTCGAATGCAGTCGAAAGCGGAATAATTGAAAATTGGAAGCACCTGTCTGAAGGTCGAAACTGCTAATATAATAAGTTGCATATTCAGTGAAACCTGGTTCTGGTTCCAATGTGGTAGACTGAGCCTGGAGATGCTGACCTGCAAACAGTATCAATATTGACAGGCAGTAAACCGTTTTTTGTAATCTCTTCTTCATAACGCCTACAAACAATTTACCTGATTAATGCAGGATAAGCCAAATTAATTCATGTATTAATTGATTTATATCACACATAAAAAAACCCCGCAAAATGCGGGGCTTTTTGAAATATTCCCGGCAACGACCTACTCTCCCACGCTAGTCTCCCGCGCAGTACCATCGGCGCAACAGGGCTTAACTGCCGTGTTCGAGATGGGAACGGGTGTTGCCCCTGTGCCATAATCACCGGAAAATATTTTTGGTAATAAATTATGGGAAATTGACGGGTTTGTTTCATAACGATAAAAATTTGGTAAAGCCGTTCGGCTTATTAGTACTGCTCGGCTGAATGTATTACTACACTTACACCTGCAGCCTATCAACGTCGTAGTCTACAACGAGCCTTATTAACTTATGTTAGAGATATCTAATCTTGGGATCGGTTTCGCGCTTATATGCTTTCAGCGCTTATCCGGTCCGAACATAGCTACCCAGCCGTGCTCCTGATGGAACAACTGGTACACCAGAGGTTCGTCCACTTCGGTCCTCTCGTACTAGAAGCAGATTCCCTCAAATATCTTGCGCCCACGGCGGATAGAGACCGAACTGTCTCACGACGTTCTAAACCCAGCTCACGTACCACTTTAATGGGCGAACAGCCCAACCCTTGGAACCTTCTCCAGCTCCAGGATGTGATGAGCCGACATCGAGGTGCCAAACCTCCCCGTCGATGTGAACTCTTGGGGGAGATAAGCCTGTTATCCCCGGAGTACCTTTTATCCGTTGAGTGATGGCCCTTCCATACGGAACCACCAGATCACTAAGTCCTGCTTTCGCACCTGCTCGGTCCGTCGACCTCGCAGTTAAGCTCCCTTATGCCTTTGCACTCTTCGCACGATTACCGACCGTGCTGAGGGAACCTTTGAGCTCCTCCGTTACCTTTTGGGAGGAGACCGCCCCAGTCAAACTACCCACCTAACACTGTCTCTCGCCCGGATTCACGGGTCGGGATTAGAGTTCTAGCAATACAAGGGTGGTATTTCAAGGATGGCTCCACCCGGACTAGCGTCCAAGTTTCATAGCCTCCCACCTATCCTGCACATGCATAACCAAAATCCAATGCTAAGTTATAGTAAAGGTTCACGGGGTCTTTTCGTCCTGCCGCGGGTAGCCGGTATCTTCACCGACACTTCAATTTCGCTGTGCTCCAGGTCGAGACAGTGCTCAATTCGTTACACCATTCGTGCAGGTCGGAACTTACCCGACAAGGAATTTCGCTACCTTAGGACCGTTATAGTTACGGCCGCCGTTTACTGGGGCTTCATTTCAAAGCTTCGCACCGAAGTGCTAACCTCTCCATTTAACCTTCCAGCACCGGGCAGGTGTCAGTCCCTATATTTCGTCTTGCGACTTAGCAGAGACCTGTGTTTTTAGTAAACAGTCGATTGAGCCTGGTCACTGCGGCCCTGTTCAGCTCCAAACGCGAAGTTCTTCACCTAATAAGGGCACCCCTTCTCCCGAAGTTACGGGGCTAATTTGCCGAGTTCCTTAACCTGGATTCTCACAAGCGCCTGAGGATACTCTCCTCGCCCACGTGTGTCCGTTTACGGTACGGTCAGCGCAGCATCTAACATAGAGGATTTTCTTGGCAGCATGATTAGGGTCAGTTTATGAGCTAAGCTCTCCTATTCGTGTCTCAGGATTAATGTCCCGGCGGATTTACCTACCAGAACTCCCTACGCACTTAAACCCGGACTATCAAAACCGGGCTGACCTTTCACTTCTGCGTCCCCCCATAGTTCAAACAATGTTGCACTGGTACAGGAATATTAAACCTGTTTTCCATCGCCTACGCCTTTCGGCCTCGGCTTAGGGTCCGACTAACCCTGAGCAGATTAACTTTACTCAGGAAACCTTGGGCTTGCGGCGAGCCTGCATTTCACAGGCTTTATCGCTACTCATGCCAGCATACTCATTTCCATTTCCTCCAGCTGCCCTCACGGGTCAACCTTCGACGGTCGATGGAACGCTCGCCTACCACCTCGATATATAAATATCGAGATCCATAGCTTCGGTGCGATGCTTAGTCCCGGAAATTATCGGCGCAAAACCCCTCGACTAGTGAGCTATTACGCTTTCTTTAAAGGATGGCTGCTTCTAAGCCAACCTCCTAGCTGTCTGGGCGATTTGACATCCTTTATCACTTAGCATCGACTTTGGGACCTTAGCTGATGGTCTGGGTTCTTTCCCTTTCGTTCATGAAGCTTATCCCCCATGAGCTCACTGCCATGCATTATAATACCGGTATTCGGAGTTTGATTGGGGTCGGTAGGCTTGTAGGCCCCCTAACCCATTCAGTGCTCTACCCCCGGTACACTTACATGACGCTGCCCCTAAAGGCATTTCGGCGAGAACCAGATATCTCCGAGTTTGATTGGCCTTTCACCCCTAACCACAGCTCATCCCCCAGCTTTTCAACGCTGGTGGGTTCGGACCTCCATCCCGTGTTACCGGGACTTCATCCTGGCCATGGCTAGATCACTCGGTTTCGGGTCTACCGCATATTACTCAACGCCCTATTCAGACTTGCTTTCGCTACGGCTCCGACCTTACAGTCTTAACCTTGCAATATACGAGTAACTCACTGGCTCATTATGCAAAAGGCACGCCATCACTCCGCTATCCGAAGATAACTGGAGCTCTGACTGCTTGTAGGCATACGGTTTCAGGTTCTATTTCACTCTCCGTTAGGAGTACTTTTCACCTTTCCCTCACGGTACTAGTTCACTATCGGTCACATGGGAGTATTTAGCCTTACCGGATGGTCCCGGTAGATTCACACAAGATTTCTCGTGTCCCGTGTTACTCGGGTGTCGATTCCAGCAAGATCATCAATTTTCGTTTACAGGACTATCACCTTCTACGGTTGGACTTTCCAGACCATTCAACTAATATCAGATTTTTTGACTTGCCGAGTCTGTTACAGCAGACTCCGAATCGATCCCACAACCC
>OFUB01000031.1_pt1:0-2500 | contig 12596 bp, 8 predicted proteins | sample 1543371 | NCBI WGS metagenome assembly OFUB01 (sample SAMEA104347368, study PRJEB22522) | marine metagenome | biome: marine biome; feature: marine water body; material: seawater | collected 2015-09-01T00:00:00Z | depth 802 m | reverse complement strand
CATCTATCCATGTTTTCCAAATCCCTCCAATGTACAACCCCACCCCTATCATCGCAGGTGGAATTAATATTTTTGCATTTTTAGTTGATAATTTTATGCTGCCTGGATAATTATAGCCCCTTTGAGTAGTAAACACATCGTTCTCTGTTTTAATACCACTTGACAATGGGACTACACTTTGTTTTGATTGATCAAATGACAGCTTCCCTGATTGTGTGAGAGTCGCATTTGAAATCATGGATGAAATAAGCATCATCGACACCAGCATACCACCCGCGGATTCCCACTGTTCTAAATATGCATGCCCTCCCCCTGGAACAAATGACGCAGCCAATGATAACCATTTGTTTCTTAATGGTACATTAGCTGAAGCATCGATAGCCTTGAACATGGCTGCCAGCCGTTTTGAATAATACGGATGGTCAAATTGTTCTTCTGCTGCTAAAAAGGATTGACGCGCTTCAATCCATTGCAGTTTATAAAAATATGCATATCCTCGAAATGTCAGGTAGTAGGGATCTTCAGATAATTTTGTTTTTTCAAATATCTGATCATATTCACCTGCTTCTAACAATAAATACATTTTCCGATATTCAGATGCTCGAAAGACCATGTCAGTACTGTCGGACATTTCCTGCGTCCGCGTATAATAAAGTTCAGCTAAATCATAATTTTCTGAATATTCATAACTTTGAGCTATATAATAATAAACAGCTGTTTCAAGGCTATCACCGGGATAGCGGTATAAATACTGGAAGAGACTTAACAACGCTCGTTCATGAAAACCTTCATTAATAAGGAAATCACAAAATGAGAGCAGTTCATGTTTTTGAAATTTGGTGTAATCTCCCCAATCATCCTGTGCTTGCCGGACCGATCGATATTGGTCCTGACTCACTAATGAGGAGACAATTAATCCAATTAATAATATGTTTTTTATTCGCATAAAAAAAATTCCCCTGACCTCAAGGACAGGGGAATTTAGAAAGAATTTTGTTATAATAAACTGAATTAGCGCAGCAAAAGCATCTTTTTCTTAGCAACAAAATCACCGGCTCGAAGCTCATAAAAATAAACACCTGATGCAACCGAATTCCCACTGGCATCCTGTCCATTCCAATCAAACACATGATGCCCTGCGCTCATATGTCTATTCGTAAGTACACTCACTTGTTGACCTAATATATTATACACAACCAATTTTGTAAGTGCTTGTTCCGGTAAGTCAAATGATATGCGAGTCGTGGGATTGAATGGATTTGGATAATTTTGAGCCAAGCTGAAAGCCGTTGGTAACGGATCATCCCCAATACCCATTTCAGATGTATTAAAGGTTACAGCATTATTTACATCAGGATAACTGCATGAGACATCCAATAAATCCGGCGCCATGGATGTACCTGGTAGCCTTACGCCATCCAGCCAGAACGTAATCGTCGCTGGAAGGCCTTCATGGCCATTGGGTGCTTTATACGTAATTTGAAACAAAGTACCTTCTACACCATCGCCAGCTGTCTGGGTTCGGTTTGTACTATATGCCATCACTTTAACATGGTCATTAATTTCATTGCTCAATAACTGCATGGCATTTGAACTAGTAACAGGGTCACCGTATTCATCAAACACATTTTCAAGTTTTTCACCTTTATATACAACACCTTCGTCTCCATAAACAAGATCAGAGCCGGCATCATGATAAACATCTAATTGTATACCTCGGATAGCTTCATTATCCACCATTTTGAAAATAAGTGTCACTGTTGAATCATCAGACGAACCCGAAAGAGTTACTTCAAAACCAATACACGCACAAAGGCCTGTGGCAATCATCTGTCCATAATTGGGGTTTGGAGTCCCATCAGGCAGAAGGGTTCGATTGTCTGTGTGATATGAAGAATCTGCCGGGCAATCCAATGCTTGGGCAAATCCTATACATAGCGATAATAATATTAATAATCTTTTCATTTTTCTCTCCTAATGGGAAAGTTACGGTAAAAGCTTTATTTCACCAATAACATCTTTTGTGAATATTGCTGGTTGTTTAAGCGTGCACTTATTATATATACGCCCGAAGCAACCCTAACACCTAATCTATTTTTTCCATTCCATATTACACGGCTAAATCCCGGTTCAACATCTGAATCCATTAATGTTGATATCAATCGACCGTATATATCATGAACTACTACTTGCAAATGCCCTTTTTCGGGAATATCAATTTGTACTTTAGTCGTTGGATTAAACGGATTGGGGAAATTTTTATGAACCTTAAATGATAGCGGTATACCATTTATGTCATCCCCAATAGCCAATGCAGCTACATGAATATTAACGTCAATATCAAACTGTCCAACGTTTGTTGCAACATACACTGTCCCGGTGTATTCACCATAATTCATAAACAGAGTGCTGATATTGAACTGAACCAACGCATTTGAATTGGTTGATATAGACCCACTTTCATTATTAATTGTTAACCAATCGATATCATGACTAAGTG
>OFUB01000019.1_pt1 | contig 23009 bp, 9 predicted proteins | sample 1543371 | NCBI WGS metagenome assembly OFUB01 (sample SAMEA104347368, study PRJEB22522) | marine metagenome | biome: marine biome; feature: marine water body; material: seawater | collected 2015-09-01T00:00:00Z | depth 802 m | reverse complement strand
TCCCCGTACCCTAGCAAGAGTAGAATCAGACGTTGAGAATGAATTGGGTTTTCGTGTTGAGGAAGTTTCTTCAAAACTTTTGAGAGAATACAATATCAGTAAAGATGTTAAGGGTGTAATAGTTACAATTATTGATAGACGTAGTGCAGCATTTTCAGCAGGCTTGCGTCCCGGAGATGTTATCACCCGTGTCGGTCGCCAGAATGTGGACAATACAAATCTTTTCTATGAGCTCCTGGATCAGGAATCAAGAGGTGATACGGTTCTCTTACTGGTAAAAAGAGGAGATGGGTCCAGGTTTTTAACGCTGGATATGTGATCATGAATCTTTAGAATTGAATAAAAGGACAATAGCAATATTGTCCTTTTATTTTATTGTGCGCTATAACACATTTCTCTCTTTAATCATTGAAATCATGAGCATTATTCTATAAAATAGAACATCACATTTATTGTTACTAATGACAATATTGGTTTTTCCGAGGTTGAACCCAAACCAAGTTATATATTTATATAGCTAATAAGGAGTAATAATGGTTGGTAGTGAGCGCAAAAGTATTTTTATGGATTATTGTCATTTATTGACTATAGATGGAGGAGTGTATGTTCAAATGTAGACTCATTACAGCTATTCTTTTACTCATATCATTTTTATTAAGCCAGAATAATCAAACTGCAGAGCAACAGAACGGTATTTTATCTGGAGCTACGGGAACAGGCAAACCCACTGTAGCTATTCTTGATTTTGAAGGCCGGGGTGTCAGTGTTCAGGAGGTGCAGACATTATCCGAACGCATGCGCACCGAGATCGGCAATACCAATGCTGTGCGTCTTATCGAACGCAAGGCCGTGGATAAGATCATGGAAGAACAGGGTTTTCAGCAGTCGGGCTGTACCACAGACGAATGCGCATCAGAAGTGGGACAATTATTGGGTGTGCAGTACATGATCAGCGGCGCCATAGGTCTCATGGGCAAAACCTATACGATTGATGCTAAAATGTTTTCTGTGGAAACAGGTGAAGCCGTACGTACTAAAAGCGTATCTCATAAGGGAGATATATCCGGTTTATTAATAGAAATGCAAATCATGGCTTGGGAAATTGTAGGACTGCAGGCTCCAGCCCGCTTGTTACTATATAAAACCGGTGGAGTAGGTAAGATTACTGTAGCAGTACTTGATTTTGAAGGCCGGGGTATTTCTGTTCAGGAAGCCCAGACGCTCACGGACCGCTTCAATACCGAAATGTCCGGGACTGATAAAGTAATTATGGTGGAGCGGGGCACCATGATGGATGTGCTCAATGAGCAGGGTTTTGAAGCCGGCTCTTGTACCAGTGATGAATGTGCAGCCGAAGTGGGTGCCATGCTGGGCGTTGAATTCATGGTCACCGGCGCAATTGGAAAACTGGGGGAAACCTATACCATTGACGTAAAAATGTTTTCTGTAGCCACAGGTGCGGCTGAAAATATGGAAAGTGTGACCTACGTAGGAAAAGTAGACGGACTAATAACAGAAATAGAAATCCTGGCCTGGGAAATAATGGAGTTGGATCCACCGAAAGCATTACTTAAAAAACAAAAGCGTAGGGGTGGTGTTGCAGCTGCTGAAGGCGGCACGAACTGGCTGCTGTGGGGCCTGGTAGGTGTAGCTGCCATTGGCGGTGGTGTAGCTCTGACCTTAAGCGGTGATGGCGGCGCTGCGGCTGTTTCTGATATAGGCGAACCACCATCCTTTCCCACGGTACCTTAACTAAAACAGCCAAGACCTCGATAATCTATTGTTGATGATACGCAAAATTTTCAAGAGTATGTTACTTCTTGTGCCGGCATTGATGCTGGGACAGATGTCTGGCATCTATGTTATCGGTACAGGAGGAAGTTATACTACATTTTATGCTGCAGCCAGTGCCCTGTCTAGTAACGGTGTCGATGGGCCTGTCACATTCAATGTGCTCAATGGTACCTATGACGGCGATTTTACATTAAACAGTATTTCTGGCACCAGCGAAACCAATACCGTTACCTTTCAATCGTATTCGGGTGATGCAGAGGATGTTGTCTTAACCGATAGCTACTATTATGCTTCCTATGTTGTCAAGTTCTATGGCGCAGATTATGTGACCTTTAAGAATATTACTTTTGACCGCAGCACTACGGGTTCTGTTTATACAAAATTAATTGAGATCAGGAGCGGTACAGATTATATCACCTTTGACAACTGTGTTTTCAAGGGTTATAATCACAACAGCAGCAGCACTAATTATAGTCTTATTTATACCTACAATTCGGATCAGTACGATGGGATTGTTATCAAGAACTGCACTTTTACCGATGGCGGCGGTTATGCCATTGATCTGCGTAATGGATCTACAGGCGGCACAGGCCTGGAGATCATCAACAACACCTTCACCGATACCTATGGCGGCATCTACGCCAAATATTTTGATGCTGTAACGATCCGGGGCAATACCATAAAGGGCGATGGCATGTATGATACGGGTATCCGCCTTGAATACTGTGATGGTGCCAACGTGGTAGAAGACAACCAGATCAACGCTCCTGACCTGACCTATGGCATCTATATCACTCTCTGCCAGTCCACATCAGGGAGTGAGGCCAAGATTATCAATAATCTTATCAACGCTGAAGATTACGGTATCTACCTCTACCAGTATAATACATACCAGAGAGTGATCTATAATTCGGTAAAGGTGCGTGATGATTATGCGTTCTACTCTGGTAATTTTCAGAACACTAACTTTTTAAAAAATAATATTTTCTATACCGAGTCTAGCGGCAGTCCGGCGCTGTATATCAGCGATACAACCGGTTTTACCGGTAGTTATAATGACCTGTTTAGTAATTATACCTACCCGGTTTACTACGAGGGTTATAAAACATTTGCCCAATATCAGGCCACGGGCGACGGCGCTAATTCGGTAAACCTGGAGCCGGTATTTGATTCAGACAGCACCCTGGTGCCCCGGAGGCTGGCCCTGGATAACCTGGGCACACCCGTCAGCGACATCCTCGATGATTTCAACGGCAGCACCCGCTCCACCAGCACGCCGGACATGGGCGCCATTGAGTTTACCCCTAGCGGATCAGCCTTGAGCGGCACCTATACGCTTGGCAGCGGCGGGAATTACGCCAGCTTCCAGGCCGTCAGGGATGAGCTTGTGGCCAAAGCAATTTCCGGCCCGGTAATATTTAATATTCTCGCCGGTACCTATGATGAACAAATAATGTTAAACGAGGTGGTTGGCGCATCGGCCACGAACACGGTCACCTTTCAGTCTGCAGATGCCAATGCGGACAGCGTAATCTGGCAGACTACAACCAACAGCAGTGCGACGAATTATGTGTTAAAGCTTAATGGCACCGATCATATTACGCTGAAGCATATCACCTTTAAGAACCAGGGCACTTCCTACAGCCAGAAGATAGTCTTGTCCGGGTTGACGGAGAGCGTCACCATTGACAGCAGCAAATTTCTTGGCTACCAGGGTTCCAGCTCAACTAACCATGCATCGATCTACAGCTATTATTCCGACGCCCCAGGTCTTAAGATCAAAAACAGCACTTTTACAGATGCGGGCGGTTATGCCATCTATTTAAACAGTAATAACTCCAGCAGTTCACCCACGGGCCTGGAGATAAGCAGCAACACATTCACCAATACCTACAGCGGCATTTTTGCCCAGTATTTTGATGCAGTAACGATCCGGGGGAACACCATAAGCGGTAATTATATGTATGACTATGGTATAAACCTTAGTTACTGTGATGGTGCTAACGTAGTAGAAGACAATACTATCTATGCCCCGGAAATGACCTACGGAATTTATTTCTATTCCTGTCAGGCCACATCAGGGAATGAAGCCACCATTGCCAACAACCTGATCAGTGTTGAAGATCAGGGTATTTACTTATATTATTACAACTATTACCAGAACATTTACTATAACTCGGTCAGAGTCAGAGACAGCTATGCGCTGTATATCTACGCCTACAACTCAAACAATACATTAATAAACAATATCTTATTGACCGAGTCTGCCAGTATCCCGGCAGCATATATATATAACACGTCTGTGTTGGATAGCAGTGACTATAATGACTTTTACAGCAGCTTTGCCTACCCGATCTACGTTAGCGGCAATAAAACACTGGCACAGTGGCAGGCCTATGGTCAGGACTCCAGCTCGGTAAGTATAGATCCGGTGTATGATACAGACAGCAGCCTGGTTCCCCTGGCGCTGGCGTTGGACAACCTGGGTACGCCCATTGCGGGCATCACGAATGACATATATGGCAATACCCGCTCTGAGACCACACCGGACATGGGCGCCATGGAGTTTACGGTGACAGGATCAGGCTTGAGCGGAACCTATACTCTTGGAAGCGGTGGTGACTATGATTCTATTTCTACGGCCCTGAACGATCTAGCCATTTATGGTATCAGTGGTCCGGTCACGTTCAATATACTGCCCGGTGTTTATACCGAACAATCAACCATTGGTGAAGTTTACGGTGCATCTTCAATCAATACCCTTACCATTCAATCATCCACTGGAGACACTGCCGATGTTAGCTGGCAGTATACCCCAACCAGCAGTGCAAACTATATCCTGAAGGTAAGCGGTACAGATCATTTAACCATCAGGAACATTGGTTTTGATGTTTCAACGTCATCATCCTATGGCACAATACTGGAGATCTCTGGTGAAACGGATAGCCTGCGCATTGAAGGGAATGAATTCAGGGGCTATGACTATACTGGCAACAGTTCAAACCATTACCTGGTGGAGAGTACATCAAACACGGGTACAGGGATGGTGTTTACCAGCAACACATTTTTACAGGGGGCAGCAGGAATATATTTAAGTAATGGTGCAGCTGATGACGGCGAGCTTAAGATTGCCAATAACACTTCTATCGGAAATTATTATGGTTTCTATGTTCAATATATTGATAGCGTTGAGATCAGTGGCAACACTGTCGCAGGCGACCATAGTGGCACTGGTATCTATGTTCACTCCTGCAAACCAGCGATTATGGTGGGCAATAAGGTTACGGAAAACACCACAAATGCCATGCTTACGGGGATGTATATCTATGACTGTGATGGAAATACCAGTGGCGAACGAACGCTGATTGCCAACAACATGGTTAAAGCTTATGGCAAGGCTGTCGATCTCCAACAAACGAATTACGCTGATATCTATTATAATACACTGATTAATACATATACAGGTGCTTCAACGAGCTATGGAACGCTTTATATCAATTATTCATCCGAAATGAATGTAATAAACAATATTATCACTAACACGTCCGGCGGAAGATTAATCAGTAAATCCAACTCATCGAATCTGTCTTTTGATTATAATATGTACTACGGCGGCAGTACGAGTTATGGTTTCTATAGTAATAACAATCCAAGTGTAAACGGCGATTTTGAAGATTGGCAGGCTGCCGGGCCTGATGCCAACGGTGTTTTACAGGATCCCCAATTTTACGCCAATGGGGATGGATTTCACCTGGGAACAACGAATGATCTAGCCACGCCATTGACAGCCGTGACAGTGGACTACGACGGCGAACCGCGGGATGAGACCACACCGGACATAGGTGCTGATGAGTACATATCGCCCAACTATGATGGTGTTGTGGAAGTGCCTGGAGAAATAACCACTATCCAGGGTGCGATTGATATTGCCGTGAGCGGTGACAGTATCAAGGTTGCCGCCGGGACGTATACAGAGAATATTGATTTTAACGGAAAGAATGTTGTCATTATTGGCGCGGACCGGGAAACGACCATCATTGATGGGGACAGCAGTGGAAGCGTGGTGAAATTTATAAGTGGAGAAGACTCGACTGCTGTGCTGATGGGCTTTACAATTACCAATGGTGCTGCGGAGAACGGTGGTGGGATTCATCTTGACCAGTCTAGTCCAAGTTTGTATGATCTAACAGTAAGTCAAAACACAGCGTCTAGTACCGGCGGCGGGATATACTGTTATGACCAGTCCAGCCCCATACTGAAGAATTCGAGTGTGGTTAACAATTCAGCTCTTGAAAACAGCGGTGGCGGAATCCGCTGTTGGATTGACTCAAATATCAAGTTGGAAAATGTATTGATAGCCAATAATACGGCAGCTCAATTCGGAGGTGGGATGCACTGTCGCAATAATTCCAACCCAACCCTGACGAATGTAACGATGACAAATAATACTGCTGATGTTTTTGGAGGAGGGATCTATTTAAGGAGTGATTCTAATCCAATCATAGTTAATTCGATCGTGTGGGGTAATACCCCGCAAAATATTTATTTTAGAGCCGGCGAGTCACCAGGTAATATCACTTTCTCTTATTCAGACTTGCAGGGTGGCCAGGACAGTATTGTTACCAATGACAGCGGTACCGTTACCTGGGGTGATGGGAACATTGATGTAGATCCCATGTTCACAGACACGGCTAATGGGGATTATAGTTTAACCGCTGATTCTCGCCTGATCGATGCCGGCCATCCCGATTCCACCGATCCTGACGGCACTATTGCTGATATGGGGGCTTATTACTACGACCAGGCCGGCCAGCCCACGCGCGTTTTGGATCTCATCACAGCGCCGGCTGCTAGTGCTATTGGACTGGCCTGGGCCGCCAGCACGGATGCCAGCTCTTACAATATTTACCGTTCAACTGCTTATGATGCGGATTTTAATTCATTAACGCCATCTTTTACATCTTCGTCCAATGCATATGTGGATTCTTCAGCAAATGATGCAACCACCTATTACTACCGCATTGGCGGCGTTGACGCTGAAGGGGACGAGAGTATACTGGCCTTTGCCATGCACGGCCGGCTGGGTAATGATAGTACATCTATACATTTACAGGACGCACATTTGACTCAAGCGCTGAGTTCAGATCTTGGCTCCGGCGCTAACTATACAATAGAGGCATTTGTTCGTTTTCCAGAATTTCCATCAATTGCAGTTCCATTTATTTTAATCGGGGATGAATCAGTGAGCATTGCACCTTCAGGAGATGATGGACTCATAAAAATGAATGTGGATGGTGTTGCCTATGACAGCGATGTGATTTCTGATACTGCATGGCATCATCTAGCACTCACCACGGATGGCAGTTCAACAACGCTTTGGATCGATGGGCATTCAGCAGTGACTGCTGTTGGCAGCTTCGATGTGAATGGCAGCTTGCTGCAATTTGGTGACAGCGCAAGTACAGCCTTGCCAATATATATTGATGCAGCACGCTTATCTAGTATCGTACGCTATACAAATACTTTCATTACAATATCCGATTTAGAAATTGACGCGAATACCCTTGGTCACTGGAAGTTCAACGAAGGTTCCAGTGATGATCAAACACCCTTTACATACGATCGCAGCGGATATGGTTTTCATTTTATGCTTGAAAACAATTACTCGTGGTCCATGGGCATTCCAGAGACGGATGAAGTTGGCAGTGCACTCGTTATTAATGAGATTATGCAGAATCCATATGCCGTCACCGATCCCTATGGTGAATGGATCGAAATTCACAATCGCTGGTTTACGCCTGTACATTTAAAAGACTTTATCCTGGCCGATGATGGTACCGATGGGCACACCATTGCTGTAGATATAGAAATTCCTTTAGATGGTTATACTGTGTTGGGTATCAATGCTGATACCTCCACCAATGGCGGCGTGGAAATTGATTATGTATTTTCCGATTTTTCATTGGCCAACAGCGTTGATGAAGTGGTCTTAAAACTCCCCGATGGTACCGAACTCGACCGCGTGAACTATGATAATGGCGCCACTTTTCCAGATCAGACCGGCGTTTCCATGGAGCTCATTGCACCTCATTATGATAATTCCATTGGCAGCAACTGGGCAACTGCTCACATTCCCTACGGTGAGGGTGACCTGGGCTCTCCCGGCCGCCGCAACGATGCCTTTTCCGGTCAAGTTGCTATATCGGACTCATTATTTAACTTTGGCGGTATCGTTGAAGGTTCAAATAACAGCGCTACATTAACCATTTTCAATCAGGGCGTACGCCACCTGAACATTGACTCCATCACCGTTACCCTGCCCGAGTATACATTATCAACATCATCTGCTATTATAGAGATTGGTGATTCAATCAATGTGGTTATCACATTTGCGCCTAATGCAGCTGATGTGTATGAAGATAACCTGAAAATTTATAGTGACGATCCTACCAATGAAATGGTCACGATTCCGTTATATGCAATAGGTATCAGCGCTTTGCCTGATATTGTGGTCATGACTGCAGATGAGGACAGCCTGTCTGCCTATTCATTTCCCTATACACGTATAGGCACGCCGCGGACATTTACCATGAATGTGATCAATATCGGTGCTGCAGACCTGGAAATTGATGAATTCAATTTTTCTGCCAATGACGATGTCTTTAGCGTAAATGTCAGTTCACTGGACCTGTTACTCTATGATACGGTAGCAGTCAATGTGACTTTTGATCCGGATACAACCGGTGCCTTCAATACGACACTGTCCTTAACCAGCAACGATCCAGATGAAGCCATCTATAATATCGATTTGGACGGCATTGGAACCGAGTATACCATTTTTTATGTACCGGATGAAATTGCCACTATTCAGGCTGCCCTTGATTCCACCCTTGAAGGGGATACCATTAATGTTGCACCCGGCATATACATTGAAACATTAACCTTTCCAGATAATGACCTTGTACTGCGCGGGGCCGGGGCTGAATCCACCATCCTTACTGGTGGTGATTCCAGTGTTGTATTCACTCTTGGCGGCGGTCAAACCAATGCCACGATTATATCTGGCTTTACTATTCAAAACGGCAGCGGTACTAACGGTGGTGGTATGTTGCTTGATAATGGGTCCAGCCCCACATTAAAACAATTGATCTTTAAGGATAATACGGCCGCCCAGGGTGCGGCTATTTACGCGAACGGCTTTTCCAGTCCCACTGTTGTACGGTCCACATTTGTGGTCAACAGCGCATCTTCAGCTCAGGGGGCAGGTATAGCAATAGCCGGTGGTTCCAATGTAACAATTAACAACAGCATTTTCTGGGCCAATAATGGTACAGCGGTGGAAGTGCTATCCGGTTCGTCAAATATTACCTATTCTATTGTCGAAGGCGGTGCTGCTGGTACCGGTAATATTGACCAGGATCCCATCTTTGTCAATCCCGCTACAAGTGATTTTCATCTGCAGTGGCCTTCTCCTGCCATTGATGCCGGTGACCCTTCAAGCAACACTGACCCGGACGGGACTGCTGCGGACATGGGCGCCATTGCCTATGACCAGTCTTATCAGCCTCCCGATCCTGTAGTGAATTTCTCCGGTGTCCCAGGGAATGGCACTATTCAATTATCCTGGTCAGTGCCTGTAGATCCCCGCGGGAACATCAATGAAGACATAGTGGATTATACTCTGTACCGGGGCACAGACATTTTAGAGCTGGACTCTTTAGACCTGTTAGCGTATCTGGATACAACCTACCTGGATGACGGCGGAGATGCGCATTTGATCAATGGGCAGACCTACAACTATGTACTGATTCCCAGGGATACGTCGGGGTTTTACAGCGCCATAAACGATACCATTAGCGTGGTGCCCGCAGGCGGAACCATGGCGGTCAACGATACCGTTCATAATTTTGGCCCTGTAGACCATAATGCACTTGCTTCCTGGGAGCTGGTTGTATCAAATCCCGGCAACGGCACCCTGACCCTTGATACGATCTATACTTCTTCAGCCTGGTATAGTGTAAGTGAGTCGAGCGTGACTGTTCCAGCACAGGATTCAGTCACTGTCCTGGTTCAATTTCAACCAGATCTTACGCCTGGTAATTTGCTAGATACCCTAATTGTCACCGGGGATGACCTGGATAATCCTGAACTTTTTATTCCCCTTTCTGGTGAAAGCGTATGGCCGGTCCTGGAATTATCTGAAACGGAGCTCTCTTTTGGGGATGTAGGGGTAGGGATAGTAAAGACCTTGCAGTTGACCCTGTCCAATACAGGCAGTGATACCTTGTTAGTGGATAGTATATATGTATCAGACAGTTTATCCGGTTTCAGTGTGGCCTTAAGTGAGTTGAACACGTCCCGCTCTTTTATAGACCGTATGGCATTGTCCAAGGCTCCATCCCGCGAGACTCCTGCTGACAGGAGCCGTTCACGGGGCAGGACCAGCGGCAGTGCCCGTTCATCCAGCCGGGATAAGTCATCGAACGGATCTCGCACAACCACCAGGACCCGTTCATCAACAAACAATAATACAGACTCGAGAGCGAACAGTACCCCATCCAGGCCTGGACCCACACCACCGGGGAATAGGGCTGTAGATATCAGTAAAGAGTCCAGCCAGGTAACCCCGAACAGTGTACTAACCATTTCTACAGAAGTCATGCCTGGCGAGTCTATTGGACTGGATGTGTCGTTTATGCGAGAAGATACCTTAACCGTATTAAATGAATTGCGTATTACCAGTGATGATCCACTGGGGAATGATGTGGTGTCTATTGGTCTTTCTGGCAGGAGCGTTGCTCCGGTGCTGGTCTTGGCAGCCGACACACTTGATTTTGGTAATATTTTATCTGAGAGCCAGCTTAGTGTCATGGTGAGCAACGATGGGACCGATACATTGAATGTATCTGCCATTGCTTTTCCAACCGGGTTTACAGGCTCTATGGCAGACTCAACCCTGGCACCGGGTGAAGCTGCGGAGTTAACAGTGGGCATTACCCCTGAAGACAATGGCTACTGGACCGGTGATGTGCTGCTTACTAGCGACAGTTACCAGCAGTCAGAGCATAGCGTAGCCTTAAGCGCACTGTCTATGAATGTATTAATGGTCCATGATTTTGGTGGAGTTCTTACGAGTCTATCTTCTGATACCACGTTTACACTTAATAATACGGGGAACACGGACCTGGTACTGGACTCCTTGCGTACGGGTCATCCATCCATGACAACAGATCTTACTGATGGTACGGCCGTTTCTTCCGGCGGCAGCCAGTCTATAACGGTTACTTTTGCGCCTGCGACGGCAGATTCTGTTGCAGGGGCTGTGGTTCTTCATACACCTCTTGGTTCTTTTGATTTTGGTACCCTTACGGGTGACGGCTGGAACTGGCCTGAAGCACAGTTTGCTGCTAAATCTTTGTCGGCAGTGACTTACGTTGATAATGATACAGAGTTTGATATAGAGTTGACCAACCTTGGTGACTATCCTTTATCCTATACCACCACCGTGGATGCAGACTTTGGAGGCTGGGTCTGGCTCAGCACACCCGCTGGTGGTGATATATCCGGTACCACTATTGACTTGATCACCCTCTTTGTCCAGAATACGGCTAACCTGGATCCAGGCATCTATTCCGGTTCCATCTATTTTGGTACGAATACAGGAGGGGTTGACCCAGACCTGATCGTTGCCAACACAGATACGGTGGATGTCTTTTTAACCCTTTTGAGTGATGACTCCCAGATCACAGATACAACCGTGACCATCCCTGCGGGCAACAGCCCCGCCATTGTGCTCACAGACGAAAACGGCGACCCTCTGGGCGTTACCCTTGATTTTGTGAACTCTGCCGGCGGGACCGTAACGGTCCAGGCCATCGATGCTTACCCGCCAACAGATGCTTCTACGCCTTTTACAGATCCATCGGGCTTAATCAATGATCCAAATTATGCGCCCAGGTATTTTGAGATTACCGGCAATTTTTCAGCTGCTTTTTCTGTGGATATTGGATTTGACTATGGTTCATTAGCGGGCATACAGGATGCTTCAAAACTGCGTATTGCTAAACGCGTAAGCAATGCCGGGATCGGTGAGGAATGGCAGATTATTTCTACTGCAGATCTCAATGTAGACACGAATAGTACTATTGTCTACGCCTTGGACCAAACATCCTTCAGCCAGTGGGCCATTATCTCGAACAAAACAGAAAATACATTTTTGGATGTATCTGCACCTGTTGTCCAATCGATTACTTTAGATCCAGTATCTCCCGGTACCCTCGAGTCTGTAGAGGTACATGCCGTTATAGATGATGAGTCTGGTATTAATCAAGTGACTCTATATTATACCCAAGGCGGCAGTGAACAATTCACATCAATACCCATGACATTTGCTACAGATTATACAGCAACAATTCCCGCAAATGCTGTTTCCATGAACGGGCTAAAGATGTTCATCACCGCAGAGGATATTCTGGGTTACGTTTCTATTAGTGACACATCAGGTGTAGCAGTTAGTTTTCCTGCCAGCACTTTAACAACTAATTCTGCCAGTGGTAGTATGTATAGTACTGGTTTTCCAAAAGATAAATGGCGTTTATTATCCATACCGGCGGTGCTCAACGACCCCACAGTGAACACAGTGATTGGTGATGAATTGGGAGCTCAAACCAACAGCATATGGCGCTTATTCCGCTATGATCCAGTGAGTTCATCATATAATAATCCTACATCTTTTTTGACGGGAGAGTCCTACTGGTTATACCAGCGTGTAGAAAATAACATTTTATTAGGTACAACATCAGGGGCAACAGGTAATATGGATGGAACAGCACTTGTAATAAAACCGGGCTGGAACCTGATCGGTTCACCCTATCCTTTTAAAGTTAATTTCAGCCTGGATCAGAATCTGTTTTATGGTCCCATTGCCTACGGCTTATCCGGTGAGGGCTGGTCAGATGTTATAACAGAATTGAGTTCATGGACCGGTTATGCTGTATATAACAAAACAACCAGTGATAAAACGGTTATTATTGATCCAATTCATGGCACGTCCGGAATGCAGGCTAAACAGATTGACGATGAGGGTTGGCTTATGAATTTAGTTGTTCAATCTGGCGATTACGCCGATGGATTTAACCGTTTTGGTCAATTGAACACTGCTGCCGATGAATTGGATTATCATGATAATCCAGAACTATTGCCTCCAGGAGATTATATCAGTCTAACCTTTGATCAAGAATTATATCCCGATCAAATGTTTACATCGGACGTGCGTGGTTTAGATGAATTGGTCAATGTGTGGAATATTCAAATCGCCGGCAGCGGGTTGGAGCACAATGCACAATTATCCTGGGCAGAAGAGTTGCCCATGGCTGATGAAATGGCCCTGCGTATCGTTGATCTGAATTCAAAAACGGTTGTTGATGGTAAACAGGAAAATCAAATTTCCCTTGGTCTTATAAATAAACATTTTCCACACAAGCTTTATGCCATTGTTGGACCTCCGGACCTTGTTGATGATATTGCAAAAGAATTGCTAGCTGCCATTCCGGATGCGTTTTCGTTACTCCCAAATTACCCGAATCCGTTCAACCCCGTTACGAATATCCGTTTTGGTTTACCTGAACCGCGGAACATCCGCTTAACAGTGGTCAATATCCTCGGTCAGGAAGTGGTAGAGATTACTTCCGGTTGGAATGATCTGGGGTATTATGAATACCGCTGGAATGGATTGAATAGGTTTGGACAAAATGTTTCAGCCGGAATGTATTTTGCTGTCTTGACCGATGGCAAAGTAGTCCGTGTCCAAAAAATGTTACTCCTCAAATAACCTTTCGAAGGTTTCTAACCTTCGAAAGGTTAAATAGCTTTTTTTGTTTTCTCCTTCTTTGTTTCCATCTGATTAAAACACTAATTTCCGCCCTCTATTTAGAGTCATCATGATTAAAAAAGTAAACCCTAAAATTGATTTCGTAAAGCTCGAACATTCTATTCTCGAGTTCTGGGAAAAGAACGATATTTTCCAGAAACGTGTTGCGTCCAATAAAGGAAAACCAAAATGGTCCTTTATTGATGGTCCTATCACGGCCAATAATCCTATGGGTGTACACCATGCTTGGGGCCGATCGTTAAAAGATATTTATAATCGCTATAAAGCCATGACCGGTCACGAACTCCGCTACCAAAATGGTTTTGATTGCCAAGGCTTGTGGGTGGAAGTGGAAGTGGAAAAAGAACTGGGTTTTAAAACAAAGCGAGAAGTCGAAGAACACGGTATTGAAAAATTTGTAAACCTCTGCAAAGAACGTGTTCGAAAGTATTCAGCTGTCCAAACAGAACAGTCCAAGCGCTTGGGTATGTGGATGGATTGGGAAAATTCTTATTATACAATGTCCGATGAAAATAATTATACTATTTGGGCCTTTCTGAAAAAACTCTTTAATGAAGGTAAAATATATCGTGGATCTGATTCAGTGCCATGGAGCGGCCGCTCGGGAACATCCTATTCTCAAATGGAAATTGTGGAAGGCAGAAAACTCGTAGCCCACACATCCGTATTTGTACGTTTTCCACTAAAAGAGAGAAAAAATGAACACATATTAGTTTGGACAACGACACCATGGACGCTTTCGTCCAATGTAGTTGCTGCCGTGAATGGGAATCTTGATTATGTAAAACTGCAAGCTGCGGATGGCTCAATTTATTATTTTGCAAAAGACAATCTGAAATTCCAGCGATTGGAAAAACAATTCAAAGATAAGAAGCAATGGATTGAAGGTGTACCCAAATTAAAAACGATTGCTCAAATATTTAAAGAACGTGGGGGATATGAAATACTTGGTTCGGTAAAGGGTGCAGAAATGGTGGGTTGGAAATATGAAGGTCCATATGATGATCTTCCTGCACAGAAAGAACCAGGCGGTTATCCATTTATTGACGATGAATTGAAAGCAAAAAATGCATCTGCAGCCAATCAGCATTGTGTGATAGATCCCGGAAAAGATAATATTGGAAATGATATTGTTGTTGCAGGCGAAGGAACCGGCATTGTGCATATGGCTCCCGGTTGTGGAGATATTGATCATAAAATTGGAAAAAAGTTGGGGTTAGTGAACTTGGCTCCTTTGGATGATGAATCAAAATTCATCGATAAATATGGTTGGCTGGAGGGCAAAACAGCTACGGATCCGAATACGACAAAAGCGATCATCGACGATTTAAAAGATCGCGGGTTTTTAGTCTATGCGGAAGAATATCCTCACGTTTATCCTCATTGTTGGCGATCTGGCGATGAATTGGTATTTCGATTGGTGGAAGAATGGTATATTAATATGGATTGGCGAGGTAAGATCAAAAAAATCGTGGATGATATTGAATGGATCCCCGAATGGGGCAAAGAGCGGGAACACGAATGGTTGGATAATATGGGTGATTGGATGATTTCCAAAAAACGTTTTTGGGGATTGGCCTTGCCTATTTGGACATTTGAAGATGATTCATTTTATGTTGTGGGTTCAAAAGAAGAATTGAAGGAATTAGCTGTTGAAGGCTGGGATGAATTTGAAGGCCATACACCTCATCGTCCCTGGATCGATAATGTTAAGATCAAACACCCGGAAAGCGGATTAATCGGAAAACGCATTCTTGATGTGGGTAACCCCTGGCTAGATGCAGGAATAGTGCCATTTTCAACCTTGGGCTATACCACCGATAAAGAATACTGGAAGGAATGGTTTCCCGGAGATTTTATTACTGAATGTTTTCCGGGTCAATTTCGCAATTGGTTTTATTCGTTGCTGGCTATGTCAGCAGAATTGGAAGAAACGGCACCATTCAAAACATTATTGGGTCATGGATTAGTCAAAGATGAAACAGGTCGAGATATGCATAAGTCCTGGGGCAATGCTATATGGTTTGATGAAGCTGCAGAAAAAATGGGAGTGGACGTTATGCGTTGGATGTATGCGACGCAGAATATTGAACACAATTTACGTTTTGGATACGATCATGCCGATAATGTGAGGAAAAAGCTCATCCAGCTTTGGAATTCATATTCATTTTATGCCACCTATGCAGCTGTGGATTGTTTTTCACCCAAAGATCGAACACTAAACACAAGCGATTTAACCATTCTGGATAAATGGATTCTTTCAAAAATGCATACACTAATAAAAGAATCTACAGTAGCATTTGATGCATTTCGGGTAGATAAGTTTATGCGTTTATTTGAACGATTTTTAGATGATTTGTCTAATTGGTATATCCGTCGCAATCGCCGACGTTTTTGGAAAGCAGAAGATGATTTAGATAAACAGACTGCATACCAAACGCTGTATGAAGTTTTGTTTACGACCATTCGCCTGCTGGCACCATGTTTACCATTTGTGACGGAAGAGATTTACCAAAACCTAGTGCGGAGTTCCATTGATGATACTCCCGAAAGTATCCATTTATGTGATTTCCCCGTAGCGGATGATGCATATATAGATGAAGCATTAATGCTTCAAGTGGATGCATTGCGTAAAGTGGTTGAGCAAAGTCGTTCCGCCCGAAATAAAGCAAATTTGAAAATTCGCCAACCCTTGGCTAAACTATGTTTTGCTATTGAAGATGATAGTGTAGCAGCATTTATCGAGGAAAACAGCAAAGTTATATTAGACGAATTGAATGTGAAAGTATTGGAACGTGTAGCGGATAGTATAGAATTGGTTGAATATAATGTTAAACCAAATCTCCCTCTTTTAGGTGAACAATATGGAAAACAACTGCAAGAAATACGAAAAGCCATTGCAGCTATGGATGTGAATGAGATTGTGCACTCATTAAAAAGTGGTTATTGTGTTACGATTAATTTAGATGGAGAAAGCATTGATTTGCATAAAGAAGCCTTTTTGATAGATACGAAATCGGTTGCTGGATTTACTTCAGAATTGGACGGTGAAATCGCTGTGGGTTTAACTACAGAAATGACTCCGGAACTGATCAGTGAGGGTATGGTAAGGGATCTAATTCGACACGTGCAAATAATGAGAAAAAATGCTAATTTCGCAGTCGAAGATCGAATCATAATCAATGGGTTGATTGATGGCCCATTAGGAGATGCCCTGGAAAAGTATACAGAATTCTTTTGCAGTGAGACACTAACAATTGAAATGTCAGGAAAAGTAGAGAAAGGTGAATTTGAATCGACCTTTGAAATTAATGATCAAACACTAACATTAAGTATTGAACGAAAAAATACACAGAAAGGATAAAGAGTGGCTGAAAAATATTCAAAAGCAAAACTGAAAAAATTCCGTAAATTTATTTTAGATAAAATGGATGAAGTGTCCAATGATATGGATGATATTAAAGTAGGTTTAATGGATAGAGGTAACCCAAAAGCGGGTTTGTCTCAGGATTCCGTATATAGTGTACACATGGCTGATGCCGGTACAGATTCATTTGAGCAGGAAAAGAATTTTATGTTAATGAGCCGTGAAAGCGATTATTACAAAAACCTTTTTCTGGCCTTGGAACGCATTGATAAAGAAGAATTTGGTGTATGTGTTTTATGTGGTGAATTGATTGTTGAAGAACGAATGATTGAAGTTCCCAATGCAACCAAATGTGTTGATTGCAAAATCAAGGATAAGCTGAACTTAAAATGAGAATTTTGCTGGTGAGCGCAGTGGTTGTGGTCATCGACCAGGTCACGAAAGCGCTTACACGCACCAACCTTGACCTGTATGATTCCATACCGGTGATTCCAAATTTTTTCCACCTGACATACGTTACGAATGATGGTATGGCATTTGGTTTGAATTTTCCGGGAGGTATTTATCTTTTTTCAGCCGTTTCCATTATTCTTACCGGTGTGATTTTTTTTTACTTGTGGAAAGAACAACATAATCATATTCTGATGCGATTGGGATTAGCATTGATTTTAGCTGGTGCTGTGGGCAATTTAATTGATCGAATTCTATTTGGGACAGTTGTGGATTTTTTCGATTTTATGATTGCGGGCCATCATTGGTATATATTCAATATTGCTGATTCATCCGTCACTGTGGGCATGACTATTTTTCTGTATTTCTCTTTTATTGTACAACCAAAGCTTCAAACTACATCCGTCTCTTGAATACTGAAAAATGTGTGTATTCAGATGAGGAAGAAATACGTCTGGATCACTATTTAGTCAAGCAATTTTCTGATTATTCACGTACACAGATTCAGAAAATGATTAAAAACGATCATGTTACAGTGAATGATTGTGTTGAAAAAGTAAGTTATAAACTTCAGGAAGGCGACTCCATACATATTGAGTTCATGGAGTTTAAAACTGGTAATCAAAATATTATTCCTGAACCCATTCCTCTGGATATTCTTTTTGAAGATGATGAAATTTTAGTTATCAATAAACAAGCTGGGTTGGTTGTCCATCCGGGAACGGGTAATTACACTGGAACTCTCGTCCACGGACTAAAATATCACTGTACGGACCTTTCATCTGTAAATGATGCGTCCCGCCCCGGAATTGTCCATCGTCTCGATCAATATACGTCAGGAGTAATGGTTGTTGCCAAGACGAATAATGCCCATCGTAAAATTGCTGCACAGTTTCAAGATCGCCTCGTAACTAAAACCTATCTCGGAATAACATGGGGTGTTTGGAAGGAGCAGAAGGGTAGTATTAATGCTTCATTAAAACGCAGTCGAAAAGACCCAACATCATTTCGCGTGGATGAAACGGGTCGAAGCGCTGTGACGGATTATTCAGTTTTGAAAGAATATCGATATATGAGTGTTGTTGAGTTTTCTCCCAAAACCGGACGGACACATCAACTTCGCGTTCATGCTGCGCATATGAATCATTCTGTAATCAATGATGAGAAGTACAACGGTGGTTTAAATCGTACTAAAGGGTTTTTACCGGAAGTTCAGCGGGATATTAAATTATTATTGAAGAAATTGGGGCGCCACGCACTTCATGCCCAACGTTTATCTTTTACTCATCCCCAATCGGGAGAGATGGTAAATTTTACTGTAGAATTACCCCAAGATATGCAGTCCTTAATCGATTATATGCAAGCCCACTATGACTGATTTGAATAAACAGATGACGGATTTTATTGAATACGCCGGGAAGGAAAAAGGATATTCTATTCATACAATAAAATCCTACTCCAATGATTTGAACCGTTTCAATCAATTCATGAAATCGTACACAAATAATCTTAATTGGACAGTAAAAATGGTTGATCGGCAAACAATTCGCCATTTTCTCGGTAAGGAATTTGAGGATGGTTTCAGTAGCAGGACAGTTGCCCGTCGGTTAGCGACTATAAAATCACTCTGTAAATATTTGCATAAAAATGGTGAATTGAACATAAACCCAGCCGCAGAAATCAAAACGCCTAAAACACCCAAGACTCTGCCAGTCTATATAAGAGAAAAAAGCATTGAAGAATTAATGAATTGTCCGTCTGATTCAACGTTAACCGGCATTCGGGATCGAGCCTTATTGGAATTGTTTTATAGTACAGGAATGCGCTTAAGTGAATTAGTTAATTTGAACTTGGGAGATTTTAATACCGATCAGCAATGTGTACGTGTTTTTGGAAAAGGACAGAAAGATAGATTGATTCCATATGGTAATCTTGCCAAAATTTCCCTTGAGAATTATATGGTAAAACGAGGTATTCATTTTATAAAAGGTGACCCCACAGAACCGTGTTTTGCAAACTCTCGAGGCAAACGGATTTCAACTCGAACAATCCAGCGGCGGGTCAACATGTATTTACGTCAAATTTCAGAAGGATCTTCTTTGGGTCCACACACTTTGCGACATTCATTTGCCACACATATGCTAGAACGAGGTGCAGATATCAGAGCATTGAAGGATTTACTGGGACATAGTAGTTTGTCTTCCACGCAAGTATATACACACATACAACCGGAAAAAATGAAAGAAATTTATAAACAATCCCATCCCCATGGTGAATGAAGGAAAATGACACATGCTTGAACATCTGAATTTTGGTGATATTGGAGAAATAAAACATAACTTGCCTGTAGAACAATTGGTGGAAGATGCTGTAAATAATGGTGAGGGCGAGATTGGAATGCGCGGTGTTCTTATGGTTGATACGGGTAAATATACCGGTCGCAGCCCCAATGATAAATTTTTCGTGGAAGAAGATTTTTCTAAAGATAATCTCTGGATCGGCCCGGTGAATCGCTATGTGGATGAAGCTGTTTTCGATGAATTATACGAAAAAGTTAAAAGTCACTACGAAGCAAATGAAGAGGGTAGCGGTGCCTATGTATTTGATGGTTTTTGCGGAGCAGACACAGATTATCGTTTGAATGTACGTATGATTGCCCGCAAAGCGTGGCAGTCCATTTTTGTTAATAATATGTTCATTCGCCCCGAAGAAAATGAGTTGGAGAACTTTGAACCTGATTTTACGATTATTAATGCATCCAGTGTCTTTGATGAAAAGTGGGAAGAGCACGGACTGAATTCTGAAACATTTATCATATTTAATCTGGAAAAGCGCATAGCTATTATCGGCGGTACTGAATACGGCGGTGAAATGAAAAAGGGAATTTTTTCCATCATGCATTATTACCTACCGTTGAAAGGTGTTCTTTCCATGCATTGTTCAGCCAATGTGGATCCCGATGGCAGTAATACGGCTTTGTTTTTTGGACTATCCGGTACAGGAAAAACAACGTTAAGTACCAATTCCAAACGACCTTTAATCGGTGATGACGAACACGGTTGGTCAGATAATGGCATTTTCAATTTTGAAGGAGGATGCTATGCCAAGGCAATTGATTTAAATCCGGAACATGAACCGGAGATTTATAATGCTATTCGTGCTGGTGCATTAGCAGAAAATGTAGTGTATGATGCTAATACCAAGGAGATTGATTTTACGGATCGCTCCAAAACTGAAAACACTCGCATTTGTTATCCCATCGATTTTATCGATAATTCACTTGCTGCAATGGGTAAAACAAGCATAGGTGATCATCCCAAAACCATTATTTTTCTAACCTGCGATGCCTATGGTATATTACCTCCGGTTTCAAAACTATCACCGGAACAGGCCATGTATCATTTTATTAGTGGTTATACGGCTAAAGTGGCTGGTACAGAAAGAGGAGTAACAGAACCTACTGCAACCTTTTCGCCCTGCTACGGAGGACCGTTTTTAACATTGCATCCCTTGCGCTACGCAGAATTGCTCAGAAATAAAATGAATGAATATAATGTACCTTGTTATCTGGTGAATACAGGTTGGGTCGGAGCAAGCGCCAGTTCCGGTTCAAAACGAATCAGCCTGCCAGTTACCCGTAAAATTATTCATACGATTCTTGACGGCAGTATAGAACAATCAGATTTTATAGTAGACAAATATTTTGGTGTCCATATCCCCACAGCGCTTGATGGAATTGGCGAAGATATATTGCTGCCGACTCACGCCTGGAAAAATAGTGAGGATTATCATAAAACGGCCAATCTATTAGTTGAAAAATTTCATCATAATTTTGAACATTATAATATCGATGATCCTGCTGTACAGAATGCAGGGCCTGTATTAGATTAATATTATTCTAAAATTATAACCAAACGGAGGAAAACTATGCACATTGACTTCACTGCTCGTCATGTCCATGCTCCTGATAATATTCGTTCCTATGCAAAAAATGAAGTCCAACGGATAAAAGCAAAATTTGACCGAATTACCCATTGTAAGATTATATTATTCCATGAAAATAATCTATATACAACGGAGATTAATGTGTCATTGCCATCACATAGGTTGAATGTAAAAGAAACTACACATAATATGACAAAATCTATAGATAAGGCAGTGGATAAAATGATCATCCGGGTTAAAAAAGTAAAAGAAAAAATGATCACCCATTAACCATCTTACAAGCATTCAGACTCTACAGTTTGGATAATAATAATTTAATTCACTATTATTGGAGAATGTTAAAAAAGAAGGGTAGATTTCCGCCCATTTAACAGGAAAAAATAAACATATATGGATAATTATTTATTTACATCAGAATCAGTTACCGAGGGACATCCGGACAAAGTATGTGATGCTATTTCCGATGCGATTTTAGATAATCTAATCGCCCAAGATCCCAATTCTAGAGTCGCCTGTGAAACATTAGCTACTACAGGTTTGGTGGTCGTTTCCGGTGAAGTTACAACAAACGGTTTTGTTGAGGTTGAACGAATAGTTAAAGAAACGCTCTTGGAAATTGGATATAATAATGAAGCGTACGGTATGGATGGTGAACAGGTAAAAGTCATATCCAGTCTGGATGCTCAAAGCCGGGAAATATCACAAGGTGTTGATGAAGGAGCTGGCCTCCACGATGAACAAGGTGCCGGAGATCAGGGACTGATGTTTGGTTTTGCGTGTAATGATACACAAGAATTAATGCCTCTACCCATTCATCTATCTCACCGGTTAACAGAACGGCTTGCAAAGTTACGTAAAGATGGAACCATGCCTTGGATTCGACCCGACGGTAAATCACAAGTGACGGTGGAATATAATAGTTCAGGACCAATTAGAGTCACCCAAACGGTTATTGCTACACAGCATGATGATATGCTAGCCGAAAAAGGTTCAGAAGCTCAAGAGCATGATTTTGTAGAAACGGAAGTTATTCGTCAAGTCATCAAACCCATACTGGAAGAAGATGGTATTGCCTTTGATAATTCATTTATTGTGAATGGTACAGGCCGCTTTGTTTTTGGCGGACCAGCAGCAGACACAGGCTTAACTGGCCGAAAAATTATTGTAGATACTTATGGCGGTTTTGCACCCCATGGCGGCGGTGCATTTTCCGGTAAAGATCCTTCAAAAGTGGATCGTTCCGCTGCGTATATGGCTCGCTATATTGCAAAAAATATTGTTGCTGCTGAGCTAGCAGAAAAATGTGAAATACAGTTTTCCTACAGTATCGGTGTGGCAGAACCGACATCATTTTATGTAAAAACATTTGGAACTGGAAAACTGGATGATGCAGCCCTGACCCGTGCGGCTAGGGAATTATTTCCACTCAAACCAGCTGGGATCATTCAACTTCTTGATTTGAAAAAACCCCGCTATCGTGCAACATCTGCTTATGGGCATTTTGGTCGAACCGGTGAAAATTTCACATGGGAAAAAACAGATAAAGTAGACGATTTACATAAC
>OFUB01000012.1_pt1 | contig 37909 bp, 24 predicted proteins | sample 1543371 | NCBI WGS metagenome assembly OFUB01 (sample SAMEA104347368, study PRJEB22522) | marine metagenome | biome: marine biome; feature: marine water body; material: seawater | collected 2015-09-01T00:00:00Z | depth 802 m | reverse complement strand
GATCAATCCTCGTCGATATGCCACGCCCCTCGTCGGCCAAACCCACCCTCGACAGAGTCGCGACACCGGAATACCCCTTGCGCTCTGCCGGATGCCAGATGACTTCGTGTCCGGCGGGCAGTGACCAATCAGCGGGGAGTTGCTCGGGCAGAGCCCGTACCTCTTGCAGGAGCCAGATGTCGGCGTCGATTCGCGAGATGAAATCGTCGAGTCCCTTGCGAATCGCCGCTCGAATACCATTGAGATTCCAAGTGACGACACGCATCGGACCGATTCGTTCTCCGAGGCAGTACGTCCTTCAACAATCCGGCAGAATCAACTCGAGAATCCCTTGGCCATGTCTACCAGATCCATTCTGTGTATTCGCCAGATACCGATGGGTGTGATGGCTACGGAAATCGCCACCACGACAGCGACCAGTCCGGAGGCGACGTAAGGGTCGACTTCGATGACGAAGTAGAATGCCCATTGAGAGAAGGCTTTGGCGAAGGCGACGGCGCCGTAAATCGCCATTATGGCGCCCAAGATTCCACCGACCAAGCCGATTGCGATGTGCTCGCCGAGCAGCATCAGACCGAGGCGGCGACGCGAGGCGCCGAGTACTCGAAGGGTAGCGAGATCAGAATCACGCTCGGCGAGGTTCATCAGCAGAGTGTTCAGTAGAACCGCAGCGGCGATGGCGACGCCGATGAAGATGAACAGATCGAGCATCTGACTCTGTTTGTTCATCAGGTCAGTGAAGCCCTCGACGACGTCGTCCTTGACCACGACCGTCAGAGAAATGTCGCCCAGTCCGCTGATATCAGTGCCATCTGCAACGCTCAGATAGACACCGGTCGCCTCGATTCCGAGAATCAGCGCGAGGTCGGCTCGATGGAAGGTTATGGTTCGCATCAATTCACGGGAGATGCCAACGACTTCCACTTCAACTTCCTCGGAACCGAATTTGAGGATTCGAGAATCACCGACATCCCAACCCAGAATCGAAGCCATTCCCTCGTCAATGAGAACCTCAGGATTCGCCTCGCCCTGACTCGGCAATCGGCCCTCGAGCAGATTGACCAATCTCATCGCTTCAGAATCAGTTTGCGTCAAAGTGTCCAAGCCGAGTGCGACATAGACCTTCGAGTCGTCTGGATAACCACCGGGGAATTCGATGAGTAATTCATGACCCGTACCATTGGCTTCAGCCCATTCAACGATTTCAGTCTCGCCACCGGGCATCGTATAGGCGGTGACATCCCACTGTTGGGTCGTGTCCAGACCGCCGATCATCGTCTCGGCCATCGAGGCGTTCATCATGATCACAGAGCCGAAGATGAGCATCGAAAGGCCGACGGCGAAGAAGGTCACACCGAGCCTGACCGGTTTGCGCAGACTCGAGCGGATGATCAAGCCGATCGTCGCTGGAAGCCTTGCAGTCAAGCGTTGCATCCAACGAGAGCCGAGACGAATCTGATGCTCGCCTCCCAGAACCTCGAGAGGTTGCAGGCGTGACGCTTTCCAAGCTGGCTGAATCCCAGCGATGAACACCACGAGCATGGTCAACAATGAAATCTCAAGAACGAGTTCCGGCGGAACCTCCTCGGTGAGTATCGGAATCTGGATGATATCCTGATAGACATCGAGCATTCCTCGCACCCCCCAGAGGAAGGCGAATAACAAGCCGAGCAGAACGCCGATTGCACCGATTAACAAGGGTGCGATGACGTAACCGATGAGAATCGAAGAACTCGGAATTCCCAGAGTTCGCAGAATGGCGATCTCACGGGCTTGACTCGATATAAGACGGTGCAGGCTGAGGGCGATGGTTATGCCTGCGACGAGCGTCAACATGATGGTCATCGGCAGGATGGATTTCTTGGCGCCGTTCAGATCCGCACGGAGTAGTTCGATCGAGGGCATCCCTCCTCGATCACGTACCGCGGCAGATTCTGCGCCATTATCGACCATCGTTCCACTGAGGTATTCGAGGATCGGAGTCATCTCATCCACACCTTCATCCTCATCTGTGTCGGGCAGATCGAAAGCTGGGGTATCCTGCACGTCGATGAGGATGTAATTCGCAGCTCCCTCGTCAAGAGCAGCAAGTCTCTCAAGACCAGCGGCCGATAGATAGCCAGTCGCGAAAGTACCCTCCTTAGGAGGGAAGATCGAACCATCAGGGGTGAACCAGAGATGGTTCGAGTGGAATCCGATTCCAACCACCTCGAAGACGAGGCGGCCGTGTCCCGCACCAATCTCGACGCTGTCACCAATCTCTATCTCGAGGTGCTTCGCGACGTGCCTGTCGATGACAATCTCATTCTCGGCATCAGCGATTCGACCACCACAACACTCGTGATCAGGAATCCAGACCTTGTCTGTCAAGCCTTCATCGGTGCCGTGCCAGACCGAGGAGATCATCGCCTCCTCACCCTCGACATCCACATGGAACATCACTCCGTCAAGCACCAATCTCGGCTCACATACGTCGAGACCAGAGCCAGCCTCGCTCCAGTCATCACTGATCGCATCACAGAGGCCGTCGGCCTCGGCGGCTGACCAAGTTCCCGATGGCAGGATTATCCAAGCATCGGGCAGGTTCACGCCTTCATCATCGTCGGCGTAAATGACATTGTAGAGATTTTCGACATTGTGTGCATAACCACCGAATGAGATTCCTGCTGTGACGCCCATCATGATCAACAGGATGACTGTGTAGAGTCGTAGTTTGGAACGCCAGAGACTCCGAGCCAGCCTTTTCGTCAGCAGCATCGACATTACTCTCGCCTCATGCTTGCATCGCATCGTCGGCGACGATTCGTCCGCTGTCAAGCCTAATCACTCGCGTCGCGAATTTCGTCAATGACTCATCGTGCGTCACCATCACCGTGGTGATCCCCTCGGCCTCACACGCATCGATGAGAACCTGCATCACCGTCTCCGATGTCGCCGTGTCCAGATTGCCTGTCAACTCGTCTCCGAGCAGCAGCCGAGGACTCTTGGCGATGCTGCGAGCGATCGCTACCCTCTGCTGCTGACCACCGCTGATCTCAGAGGGGAAGCGATCGACTTCTGCTTCTAATCCAACCAAGGCTAGTAATTCGCGGGCGCGAGCCTCGTCGCGACCTCCCGCGATCTCCTGGATCAGCAGGACATTCTCGAGCACGGTGAGATCCTGCAGGAGATTGAAGAATTGAAAGACATAACCGATGTTCTGACGCCGGAACGAAGTCATCGCCTCGGCGTCGGATCGAGGCACTGTTCTACCATCAAAGACGTATGTGCCGGCAGTGGGATTGTCCAGAGCCGAGATGCAGTTGAGCAAGGTCGTCTTGCCCGAGCCGGATGGCCCGAGCAGAATCACCCTCTCTCCGGCTCGAATATCGAGGTCGATGCCATCCAATGCTTTGACTACGCCCGAGGCCATCTTGTAGAATCTTGAAAGACCTCGCATCTCGACTAGTGGTGCAGACATTTGATTGGCTCCTCATATCGAATCTGAATAAGAATTTGAATCTCGTCATCAATGCTATCTCAATTCGGGGCGGCTCCGGCGAAGAAAGCCATCGACTCTCGGAACAATTCTTCCCGTCGCCGGCGCTTGTTTCGCCGCAGGTGCATGATGGTGAAAAGAACAGCGAGTGCTATGACAAAGGGAATGAATGCCTCGGCATGATACTGCTTCATCGTCTCGATGATTCCGCGCGCCGTGTAAGCCCAAGTCAGCGAAGCCGCGGTACCACCGAACAAGCAAGCTGCCAGAACCCTCTGAAAACGCATACGAGCGACGAGCCCCAGCATCGCACCAACGAGCACGCCACTCGCCATGAACGGAATCCAAACGAATACAATCAAGCCCCAGTAACCGTATTTGTCGATTCGAGCGCGATTTTTGTGGGCGACGTATTCGACACTCGATAGGATGTCGCCCATAAACGGATTTTGCAGCAGAGCCCCGGTGATTCCACCTTGTTTGGCGACCATCGCCTCGCCTCTGAACTCGTCAGAACCCTGCTCAACTCTTCCAGCCGCGGCACGGTCGGACAATGTCGCTTTCTCATTTCGAGCACTGACTATGAGGTCACGTCCGTCAAGGTGTGGGGAGAGGTCACGCATTAGGTGGTCGCGTAAATCATCCTGCATGTCACGGTATGAGGGCTTGAACAAGAAGTAAGTGAATCGTGTCACCGGACGGTAAATCACCCTCACGAAAACAGCATCTTCATCGGCCAGAACCGCCGTTCCATATTCAGCCAAATCATGCTTTTTGAACCATCGATTGAGGCTGGTTTGAGCCGCCGCCTCGAGCCATCCATAAGCACTCATGTCGGCGAAGAAACTCGAATAATCCTCAACGGGAGAGATTGCCGCTGATCTCACATCGAGGGAGATACGGGCTCCTTCGTGAGCCTCGTAGGTGGCATCATCGACGCATAGTGTCTTGAGTTGCAGAGGACGCATTTCGCCAAAAATCGAGAATTCCTCAAGCAGACTCCGCGTCAATCCTGCCTTGATCTCAACCGCGTCACCGATCGTTGTGCTGATCGTCCGATAGGGGAGCAGCACATCGATCGAGATGGCTCTTTCCTGCATCTTCATCAATTGGAAATCAATATCTATTCGGACTTCGTTCTGAGCTTTGCGTAAAGTCCGGCGAATCAATCTTCGCAATTGCGCTTCGGTCAGAAGATCGTCGACATCTCGATGGTACATCTTGTGCATCAAGGGATATTGGACACAGAGGAAGAAGAGCGACATTCCCAGCGAGATTACCGCTAACCACCACGCAGGGATACCGGCGCTACCGCCCGTCAACATGGCTGTCTCACGTCCTCCAATCCATTCAGCGCCCATCAGTTTCCAACCCCAATCACCCAATCCTTCGACTGTCCAACACTCTCGAGGTTCATCGTCATGAATTGTGACTTCTTGCTTCAATTCAGAGCTGAATAACCCCTTTGAACGCGATTCAATTTCAACTTCGACTGTCTTCCAATTCACATGATCGATGACTAATTGTTGTAATTCAGGAGTCGACTTCCCACTTAGGTCTTCATCAGTATCGACAATCCCAATGAGGAAGGTGGCATTGTATTCACCATCGGCTAAATCGGTCGGATCAAAGTGTCGGCTCAGGTCGCCTTTTCCTCCTATATATTCGGTAATCGAATGAGATGACTCAGACTCAATAATCATCGTCATAACGGTAGCTTGGTCATCCCCGATATTATTTGATTTTGCAACGATCAGATGGGGATCGTAATCGAAATAGACCTTGATCCAAATCTCTCCTTCAGGGTCTATGCAATCGCCACCTGGATCGAGAGGTGTCTGTGAGAGGGCGCTGTCAATTACGACCGAATCTCCGGCAATCCAGCCGGAGGACATTACGAAAACACCGCCGAAAAAGACCGCCCCAATAATGACGCCGAGTAATAGTGTGTAATCTTCGAAAGCGCCGCGGAAAAAGCGCTTGTCACCCTCGCGGCGAGCTCGAATTAAATCTAATTCTCGGTCGAGGCGGTCTTTCTCGGCCTCGTCAGGATGTGCAGCCGCCGTCACAGAGTGGACAGGGGAAGTTTAGGCCATCAACTCGACGGTGTTTCAGTCCGAGTTCCAAAGGAACTCGCGACGTTAATCCATCGACGGATTCAATCTCTGCGGCCAGCCAAGGCAGCACCTAGAAGTCCTAGCGTACCGAGCAGAGCGCCGAATCCGGGGAGATTCATACTTGCTGCCTTAGACTGTGAGACGTACTCATCCGCCCAGGTGTCGTAGAATTCAACCGAGTCGAAAGCATCGGTGGTCTTCGAGAGGTCGATCGAATCGCCCGCTGAGATGAGGCCATCACCATCGTTGTCGTTGTAAACGAAACTCGCCCAAGAGCCATCGTCGTAAACCCACGTTCCAGTCATCATTCCAAGGTTTGCGGATTCAACTTCCGAGCAATCGTTCGGATCAGCAGGCAGAGGATTGCCCTCATCATCGTAATCAATAGGAGCAGCGCTGCAATCGAGTCCGTGAATCTCGAAGTCTGAGATTGGCGCATTGAACACTTGGCTTTCAGCCACTATCAACGTCATCTCCTGAGGCTCAGGCTCGGGCTCTTCGGTGGTCGGATTCAATTCTCCGATGAATAAGTGATTGCCGATGAGTTCGTAGCGCCAATAAACCATCGAGCCATCAGACAGATATTCAGTGACTATGAGTTCATCGTCGCTGACAAGCGATATCTGCTCGATCGTGCCGCAGGCTGCGTCGTCCTCGAACCAGATGAGAGAGGAATTCGAGCACTCCATCTCGTCGAATGCCAAGATGTAAGTCGTCTCTTCGGTTTCATTGAGTGTGCGGATGTACGATTGACCACTGTTGTAATCGTGGTAGGCCCATTGTGTCCCTGAAGCCAGGGTAGCAACAGCATCTGTTGTCGATGGAGGAAGATCGTCGATGCCGATGACCTCACCGCACCAATCGGGGTAATCAGGCCTTGTCGATAGAGCATAGATGATGGTCTGGTCCTCCCAGTCATCGAGGCTGTCTGCATTTACGACAACGAGGCCACAGCCCCAGAAGTGATTCATCGTCCACTCCTCCTCCTCCTCCTCTACACAGATTCCGGGGCAGTCGGCACCACCATTCTCAGGATCGCAATCGTCGTTGGGATCGTCCGCGCAGGTGTAGCCGTCCGAGCAGGTTGTGCCGACGAAACCTCCGCAGCTCTCCGGCTCACCGTCATCAGATTCGTCAGAACCATCTGAGCAATCAATCTCGCCGTCGTTCTCCCATTCTGCAGGAATCTCTTGTCCATCATCGCAGACGAAGACATCTTCACCACCTTCTTCGGGATCTTCTTCGTCACCCTCCCAGGATATCGGTAGAGAGGTTCGAGGTAGAGTTTCATCAATTTCGATGACGATTGCATCCTCCCACATCACGGTGTAATCCATCTGCATTGAATCGGTGTTGTTTGAGGAAGTCATCGAGTAGAAAAGCAACTCTTCACCCTCATCCAAACCGATGACGACTCGGACATCATGTCCCGTTTCTTCATCGACGAATTCCATCACCAATGTGTGCTTCGATTCCGCCGAATCCCAAGTGATATTCGTTTGAGCGTCGACTGGCAATTCACCAAATAAATCACCTGGAGAATCACCGACTGTCTCTTCTCCAGTCGAATCTTCCATCGCATATGCCAAATCAAGAATATTTGGGTCAGCATCGCGAGTCTGAACATTCGACGTGCCCGCTGCATCACCAGAGACCATTCCAGCGTACTGACCGCCAACCGAGGAAGCCACATTGACTACTTCACCGACCTGAGTGACCTCATAATCGATCACAATCATGCTGGAAATGTCAAGGTGCATTTTTGTGTAGACGGAATCATTTCCGAGGTCGACTTTGACGATTTTCTCAAGGTCTATCGCAATCTGTCCAGCCTCATCATTCCATTCATCCGATATCAGATGGTAGGAATATCCTGCTCTCGGAGCTTTTTCGAGCATCGCATCGATATCCATCGAATCGGCCATGGCGGCGATGAAAGCCTCCATCGAGGCCAGATAGATACACTCGCTGACCAACTCGGCAGTAGCGTTTTCATCGTAATTCTCTGCATTCTCGTCAATGCACCCGAGGATGTCATCGATGATTTCTTCGATATCCTCACCAGTCAGGCAACCAGCCAATGGCGAGGCTATCAGAATCAGGCTTGCAAGTAGAGCGTATGCTCTTGTCATCGTGCAATTGCGGTTGAATTGATGCCTTAAACTCGATGCCGTCACGCTCGCAGCAGGCGAGGAGGGCCTCATAGCCCAGTCCCCAAAAGGGGGACAGGGACTATACAATTCGTAGCCTATTCAGTCGCGTCGGGTAGCGAAAGCCGCTCCCAGAAGCACAACCACGGCCATCAGCGCGCCGAAGCCGGGCACTTGAGAAGTGGCGTACGAATCAGACGTGTACTGGTCTGCCCAGGTGTCGTACAACTCCACCTTGACATCCCGTGGGAGGTTGTCGATGACCAGAGTGTCCATGGTCGATATCATCCCATCGCCGTCGAGATCCAGGTACTGGTAAGTGAACTCGTACGCTGGTCCGGAGTCGTCCGAAGCGGGAGCCAGGGCGGATCCATCGGAAAGCCCTGCAGAGGCGTAGACCGTGCAGTCCGAGATCGGGGGTTCGTTGCCTTCCTCGTCCGGCTCTCCGCAATCGCCAAGGAACCGAACCTCGAAGTCCGAGATCGGAGCGTTCAGGAACTGGTCAATGACCATCATGGTGACTCGGAAGGGGCCATCGTCTTCTCCGTCGCCATCGTCGTTGATTTCATCCCACAATTCAGCGAACTCGTACATATCCAGTCCACCACTGCCATCGTAGTCGTACATGTCCATCATGTAATTGAGATTGTCGAAGTCATCTCCGTCGATAATGTCACCAGTAGTGTTGGCGAAGTCGGCCCACTCAGAGGGTGTGACCTGCCCGTCACCGTCAGCGTTCATCCATTCGAAGACATCGTCGGCAGACTCATCGCCATCGTCGCCATCTCCGGAAGACTCGATCAAAGCGATAAATTCGTCGAGATTCAGAAGGCCATCGCCGTTGGAGTCCACGTTTTCGAATGCTGAGGTAACCCCGTCTTCCTCTTCGCTGGTCATCGGAGGATCGCCGTTCTGCTCATTCTCGTTGTTGATGTGATCGATGAGTTCCTGCAGGCTCAGATAGCCGTCGTCGTCAGTGTCCATGTAGTTCATCATCTCCTCTGGCGATGGATCATCGCCACCATCATCGGGTAGCATGTCCACGATGCCGTCGACGAAGCACTCCATCTCATCTATGTCGATCAGGTCGTTGAGATCATAGTCGCAATCATCGAACAGAGTTGAAATCGCATCCCAATCGAGTTCTGGATTCTCAGGGTCTGACTCCCAGAAGTCTTGGAATTCTTGGTTGGACATGTAGCCGTCACCATCTGCATCAGTCGCCTGCAAGGCCTCCTCAGGAGTAGGGGGGCCGTCGTCGCCTCCAAGGTGCTCGGTGCCATCTGCGGAGTACTCGTAGTCCTCGCTCTGGCCGAAGTCGTCGGTGCAGTACCATGTTTCCTCGTCACCGTCGTACTCGCAGTAATACCACCAGTCATCCCAGTCGTCGTCGGACTCGTCATACTTGCAGAACCAGCGTGTGTCATCACCGTTGCCGACTGCCTGCTCATCGCCTTCCCATTCGCAAAAGTTGTAGGTAATCCAATAGAGGTCGTCGTCATTGCCGCCGCTCTCATCAGAGCCGTCACCGCAGTCGTCCTCGCCATCGTCGACCCAGTCCATCGGAATCTCGTTTCCGTTGTCGCAGTAGAATGTGTCATCGCCGCCATCGTCCCCGTCATCTTCGGGCATTCCCTCAATGTGGAAATTAATCGGTATCGAGGTTCTCGGCAGGCTGTCGTCGACCTCGATGACTATGGCATCCCCCCACATGACGGTGTAGCTGATCGAGGTGGAGGCAGAGCCGTTGTCGGTGGATATGTGATAGGACATGAGTTCCTCGTTCTCATCGATCAAGATGACGATAGAGGTGTCGTGTCCGGTGTCGTTGGTGTACTCGAGGGTCATGGTCTGGACTCCGGTCTCATCATCGTAGGTAATCACAGGCTCCGTATCGGCAGGCATCTCGCTGGACAGGTCGCTAACATCGCCCGTAGGCAGATCGAGGCCTATCTCTTCTCCGGTGTCACCTGCATCAGACACACTCACCAGCGAGGAAATGACGTCCATGACGTTGGGATCCGCATCCCTGGTCTGGTACGAGCCCATTCCGGCATTCTCAGCGGCCAACATCCCACCCACGGTGTAGTGGACGTTGACAAGCTCGCCGACCTGGATCTGGGTGGACTCGTAGGTCAGGTAAGGCACGATCGATATGGCATACTTGACATAGACCGAATCGGTATCCAAATCGGCCATCACCATCTCTTCGATGACTGTGTCCATCTGCATGTTCATGTCGGTATTCCACTCACTCATCGTGATTGACACTGAATATCCCGCGCGAGGAATAATTTCGAGCATCTCGTCTATTTCCATCTGCTCGGTCATTGCAGTGATGAATATCTCCATAGAGGCTAGATAGATGCAGTCACCCAACAGCACCGCAGTGGCGTTCTCCGCGTAGTTCTCAGCGTTCTCGTCCATGCAACCGAGGATGTCGTCGACGATATCCTCGATTTCCGGGATATCCTCGATTTCCGGGGTGGAAGTGCATCCAGCCATCGGCGAAGCGATAAGAATCAGGCTTGCAAGTAAAGCATATACTCTTGTCATTGCCTAGACCCCGCCCGATATTCCTTTTGAATATGATGGAGGCATCCATCACCATTGACCTGTGAAATCATACCACATCAGCATTGCAAGCCCATCGAGCCCAGTCTTCATCCCAGCCTCGAGCCCAGACCTCCCTCCAGCCAATTGATACAACACGTCGACCCTGTCGGTAGGCGCATGTTTGGGCGATTGCTCACAGGTGTCATCACCCTCTTGCAGAAACTCGTGCATTCCGCGGAACCAAGTAGCCGGCCAACCCCGCGAAATGAAGTTGTAATGATCTGAATTCCCTTTGGTGTCGTCGAGCACGACAACCCACTGATCGGGATAGGCGAGCTCGTCGTGAAGGACGCCGTTCAACCTCGCTTGAAGTGCGGCGGCCTCAGCCCTCATCTCATCCGTCACATTCGTCCCACGATCTTCGTAATAGGACCAATCTTCGACAGGAGAAGTGAACAGATAGAGGTGGAAATAATCCTCGTCACAGCCGCTCAATCTGCTAATCAGTTGGGTTTCGACTGGCCAATTCAATCCGTACATGTCCAAGTTGATGTAAGTCGCTATCTCAACCCCCTCGGGCAGCGTCGTGACAAAGGTCTCACTGCCATAACCCGCGCCCTCGGGAGAACCACTTCCTTGCCATTCCTCGTAATCCCAAGTGGCGAATTTCCACGTGTGTTGCGGGGTCCCGCCCCATTGCTTCATCAGGCGGGCCAATTCGAGGACCGAGGCTGCTCCTGTGGCGTCGTCGTAGGCGCCTTGTGAGGTGCAGCCGGGGTACTCGACTCCGATGATGATCTGCTGGCTGTAGCATATCGCATCGTAATGACCTCCGACTACAATCCATGAATTCGGGTCCTCGCCCTCGTAGGTTGCGATGTAGTTACGGCAATCCTCGCACAGTTCTGTGGTGAAGTTCTGGATTTCGACTTCGTAGCCGAGATCCTCGAGGCGGAATTGGATGAAATCGCCAGCGTTCGCGTGCGGGACAGTGTCTATCTTACGGTAGCCGAAGTCGGCGAATGTCTCGATGTCGTCGACGACGCGGCTCGCTTCGGGCATCGATGGTGGCGGGCCGATCGGCAGCGGCTCATTCGAGCCCTCGTTTGACAGAACATCGCTGAGTGTGTTGGCGCCGAAGATGGTCGCGAGAATCAACACCAGAACGATTCCAATCGCACCTGCGGCCAAGGCTGGCCGTGGCACATCGCGAACCAATTCATGGCCCGCGATGTCATCCAGCAGGGAATCGATTCGCTCTCGCACGGGATGGCCCTCGACTCGTCGCCGAATAATCCTGTCTTGATGCTGCAGGGGATAGGCGCTTCTTGCTGCGAGTTTCCCAGCCAGAGGCGGGTCTGACTCGCACCTACCGCGCGAACGGTCAATACACTGAGATCTGATCAGTTCGCGCTCAGGTTCCAATCCTACCCTGCATCGCTTGACGTAGATGGGTGGTGCAGGGGACAGGATTCGAACCTGCGAAGCACTACGCACAGCGACCTGAACGCTGCCCCTTTGACCGCTCGGGAACCCCTGCTTGGGTTCCGGTCGAATGACCATCCATATTTCATCGTGGCGTCAACCGAAAACAGGGCCGATTGATGATTAACACTCCTTACTCAACGCTTCCCTCGCTCCGCTCAGTCCAGCGCTGACCCGCCGCGCAATCATCGATTGCGCAAGGTCGAATCTATCCTGCACCGCTTACAATCGATTGTTGGTGCAGGAGGTAGGATTCGAACCTACGAAGCACTACGCACTGGGACCTAAACCCAGCCCCTTTGACCACTCGGGTACCCCTGCTTGAATCCGAGGCGGTGCGACCACATCAAGAATCCAACGGCGAGGCACTCCTGAATCCATAGGGTCTTAACAGGAGGTTCGGGCGAGGCAATTCCGGTGCAGTCATGGCTCGTATAGGTATTCTCGGCCTCGGCAATTGGGGCACAGCGCTGGCAAAGGTCTGGTGTGAGGATGGTCACAAGGTAATGGGCTGGACCATTGAGACCGAAGTCTATGAGTCGTTGATGACTGAGAATATCAATCAAAAATATCTACCAGAAAGTAAAATTCCTGAATTGCAAGCGACGATGGAGATGTCCGATGTTACAGAAACTTGTGAAATCATTGTTCTCGCTTTACCAAGTAGCGTCATCCTATCCGTGGTGAATGAATTGATACCTCTTCTGCGACCCTCCCACGTTCTCTTGGATCTGGCGAAGGGGCTTGCTCCGAGCGATGAAAGTGAGTCAGGGATGATATCGAAAGAGATCGAGGCGCGGCTCGCGGTGGCTGGCAAATCGAATCCTGTCGTGGTTCTGACTGGTCCGACGATTGCGCCGGAGGTCGCTCGCGGTGTCATGACGACGGCGCTGGTTGCCTGCCATGACCGCTCGGTGGCCGATAGGATCTCCGAGCGACTTTCGACTGAAACTCTGATTCTGGCGGCGACCGATGACCCAGATGGCGCTGAACTGTGGGGGGCGTACAAGAACACGGTCGCGCTCGCCTGCGGGCTTGTCGATGGACTGCGAGGCGGAATCGGTGGTGACAATCTCAAGGCTGCGCTGGTCCTCGCCGGATTCAGCGAAGGGATTCGGCTGCTTGAAGTGATGGGGGCTGAGCCGAGCACGGCTTTCGGTCCGGCCGGAATCGGCGACCTCTACGTTACCGCGACTAGCCCACGCTCTCGGAATCGAACGCTCGGTGAGAAACTTGGTTCGGGCAAGAGTTTGGAAGAGGCTCTGGGCGAGATGCACATGGTTGCTGAGGGGGTACGAGCCGCTCGGATGTTCCTCAATAGGGCGAGGCGGCTCGAAGTCAACGTTCCATTCTTGACCTCGCTCGGAGATTTACTCGACGGCGAGGTCGAAGTCCGTGAAGCGGTACGGCGCATGGTCGAATCCTACGAAGTCTGAGAGTAGAACCTCAGGAAACCCACATCTTCGCGCGCAATGTTTGATTGCCGGCAGCCCCCAGAAGCAAGCGAAGGACATGGCCGCCGCAGACCTCAGCGAATTCGAGACTCGGCTATTGAAGTGGCTCGCAGCCTCAGATTTTGAAGAGGTACCGTGGTCGACAAAACGAGCTGCTGAAGCCTTCAAGGTCGAGGAGAAATCCGTCTACGAGGCGCTCTCGGCCTTGACGGTGAAAGTACCTCATAACATCCAGATCTACTACGAAGATTCTGCGATTCGAATCGTCGCGAGTGACGAATTCTGACTGTTCCAGAGCCTTCCTCTCAGCCCCGCACATCTCGCGTGATCAGCACATCTCGCCAGCGCGGCTTGCGATATTCTGCATCTCCATCGATGAAGTTCCGGCGCACTCGAAGCGATATCTGGTCGATCGCGACGACGACGAAGAACAAGACTATGATCAGTGCCAGAACCTTGTCATATTGTTGGAATGGTGAGAGATAATGATTCATGTACCAACCGATTCCACCGGCTCCGACAAGGCCTATCACCGACCCGTGGCGGACATTATACTCAAACATGAAGAGCATCTGGCTGAGTAGTGCATTGCTGGCTTCTGGTATTGCGAAGAAGCGCGCGACCTGCCAACGCGGCAGACCCATCGTGCGCGCTACTTCGAGAGGTTCCTTGCTGACTCCTTCAAGGGCTTCGTACTGCAGTTTTCCTAGGTAGCCGACTGTGTACATCGTCATCGCGAGGACGCCTGCGAGGGGACCTATTCCAACAATGATGACGAAAATCAGTGCCCAGATGAGTGATGGTAAAACTCGCATCGCGGCGAGCACTTGGCGGGTTGACTGTGCGAGCCATGGTGGTGAGAGATTGGTCGCAGCCATCGCTGCCAGCGGCAGAGACAGAATCATTCCGAAAACCGTTGCGAGAATCGCGATTTCGATGGTCTGCGTCATCCCTATCACTGCTGGGCTGCAGAGAAAGTCACTCTCGTAGGTACAGGCTGGATAAGCCCATCCCGCCCTCTCCGTGAGGACGCTGAAATCAGGTGGGAGTGCTTCGGCACCGAGGCGCGAGAGATTGCCAGCACCCTCGACGAGTTTCACTAATGTAATTCCTAGATGGTTGATTATCAGAATCAAGAGTACAACGATGATCAATCCGATTCTGAGAACTGGGCGGCGTGTGACGAGCTGCATCAGCCTTGCTTGAAAGGTCGATTCACTCATGCTGAATCCTCCTTGACGAGGGGAAGAGTCGAGCCTCTGTCTGCTGGTTCTTCATCGAATGGTATCAGGCTGTGCCCGCGGAGTTGGAAGACGCGGTCGCAGAAGGTTCGAACGCGGACTGGATTATGGTCGACGACGAGGATTGCCATTCCATGGTCCCGCGCGAGGCTGCGCAACAGATCGATTATCTCGCGCGCGGTTTCAGCATCGAGTTCGCCGAGGCACTCATCGGCGAGCAGGAGTTGTGGATTCTGAACAATGGCGCGGGCGATGGCGACTCGGCGTTGTTGGCCACCCGAGAGGCGGTTGACCGATTCGAGGGTCTTGTCTGAAAGGCCGACCGCTTCGATGGCATCGCGCGTTGCATCGCGCATCGCCCGATTCGGGAGTGAAAAGGCGGTTTGCAAGAGACTCGCCTTCGCCAATGCACCGAGGATGACATTGTATCCGACTGACTGATGCTGGACGAGGCCGAGCCGCTGTGGAATCAATCCGATTGCTCCTCGCTCGGCACGAGTCGATTCCGTGCAACAGCACTCGACAGTGCCGGAAAGAGTCGATATCAATCCAGCTGCGGTTCGCAGAAGTGTCGTCTTGCCGATGCCTGAACGGCCGGTGAGTCCTACGATCTCACCAGCATTGACCGTCATTTCGACGTCTACGATCAACGGTGTATCCCCAACGAAGCCTATGCTCGCCTTGGAGAAGCGAAGTCTTGGCAGGCTTTCGACTACCATGACTCATTCACACCATCAGTCTCATTCGTCATACTTCTCATCGAAGTAGGCGGCGATGCCGGGGATCGACCCTACCGCAGCGCTGTAACTGCCGAGGTGATCCTCGCTGTTGACTTGCGAGATTCCAGGCGTGTTCAGCACTCCTGCGAGAATCTCGGCTCCGCCTTCTTCGGTATTCAGAGCCATGAAAGCCATGACTATCGCCTCGATCTTCTCAGAACTGGTCTCCTCGGTGTTGACCATCACAGGATGGCTCGGCACCTGTCCAAAAACCGGGTCGAGCGGTCGGTATTCCGAGCGCTCGAGACACCAATCATTCCATTCGCAATGGTCCTCGTAAGAAGTCGTCTTGGCGAAGGCGATGTCACCGACGCCTTCGCTCATGCAGCGGAAAGCGCCTGAATACCCGTAGTACAGATCACCCTTCGCCGGAATCGTCGCATCCCCGAAGTGATTCTCAATCGTCGTGCGCAGGGAGTCTATGTCTTGAGCATCTCCGGAAACTTCGACGATTCCGTTGTTGATCATATAACCCATCGGCATCAGCATGCCAGCGGACTTCAGCCAACCGGTGTGGCATGAATCACGACCCTCGAAATCCTCTAGGGTCTGAATATCTGAATCAGCCAACACCCAAGCCTGCGCGGTGTAGTAAGTGCTGCCGTCCGACTTCTGGTCGGCCAGAATAGCCTCCAAACCGTGCTGCTGCCAAGCCAGCCAAGCCGCACCACCATCGAGGAAAGCGATGTCGACATGCCCGAAGCGCAGAGCCTCGATCGCAGCGACATCGGAAGCGATTGGGTAGAGTTCGACATCATAGCCGGATTGATCTGCGATGAAGTCGGCGAGAGTCTGTGGGTCGACGGTTGGGTCATCGTAATCATCTTGAATCTTGAAGGCGATTCGAATCACCATATCATCGTCATTCGAGTTCAAGCATCCGGCCATACCGCTGCTCAGCAGAAGCATCACCAGTAGACCATTGAGAATTTTCAGTCTATTCATTTTAGTCTCACTTCCTGTGCTTTTTCAAAGTGTGCCCATCGATTGACTGACTCTATATCTAGCCGCGCCACCAATTTTATTGATATAAGGTTTAGGTCTCCCTAAATCGTTACTGAATCGTAGTACTGGTAGTCTATCGAGACTTCTGGAAAATCCATTACGTGCCGCCAAAAACCATATCATGCGCGACCCGCCGTCAATCCTCATGACCGGCGAGGGCGTATTGCGTCTTGCAGTCTTGTTGACTATCCTCGTGATGCTGACATCCTGGCTTCCGATCAGTTCGCCCCTCTATGTTCTCGACGACTTGGATGAACGCCGAGAGCAGATTGGAGGTGCCGGGACATTGGAACAACAATGCAGTTCAATCACCTTCGAAGACATGTTCGAGTACAGCTCGGCTATCTTCGACATCAGAATCTCCGAAGATTGGAATTCGGCTGAGGTCAAGGGCGTCGCTTGGGTCAATGAGAGCCTCGCCGATGTGGTCAGAGACGCCTTGGACGAGTATGTCGCAGCCGTCTATCCGAGTGGAGATGACGATTGGATGTCAACCGATGAGAGGGAGGGCGTGCGCGCGATCGCCTCTGAGTGCGTCGAGCACACGCTGACTCGCATCGGAATTCGAGGTGGTTCACCCCACCGAGGAGGTGTTGGGACCTCATGGAAGAACACGACGTGGACAGAAGACCAAGTCACGGTCGAGGAATGGAATCTGGTTCCTGCGCGACATTCGGAAATTAGGGATTGCACATCATTCGGCAGCAGCAGTGATTGTGTTGAAGTGCCGGTTTTTCCCGATGATAATCGAGATTGCGACACCGATATCGATGCCTCTTCCGGAACTGATGAATGCAGGTTGATTCTCTGGTTGAATGCCAGTATGGACCTCAACGGAATCTCCGGACCTGAACAATTCACAATCGCTTACAATGCGTCGAACACATCGAATATCGTAGTCCGATTCACTTTCCCTGCCACACCAGATCTGCGACTCGATATGTGGGAGGAGTGCGAGGGGCGCGATGTATCTGCAGATCGAGACGATTTTGCTGGTTCTGCGCCGATTCGAGGCAGTTGCGTCGGTGACGGCTCAAGCACTTACGAATTGATCGATAATGAAGACGGTTCACTGACCTACATTATTGCGCCGAACATGCCTAACTGGCCCTATGGCGAAGACATCTTCGCGGACTTCACCACTGCGCCCATTCCAGTTGATGACCCACCAGAATGGACCGAATCGGCTCCTGCGGATGGAATTCGATTCGCCGAATTGAGCTCTGGAAGTCATGTGGTTGCGGACTGGGATGACATCTCGACTTGGTTCAGTGACGAGGCTGGAGTGGCTTCTCTGGACATTCGCTGTCAAGACGGTGAGGGGGACATCGAGTTGAATCTTAACAGCCTCTACGTCAATGTTCCAAGCGATGGAAGCATCAACGTCTTCACTTGCGAGGCTGTCGATTCGGCCAACCAATCCTCGGGTGTTCGCTCGTGGGGGATAGGCATTCCATTCAGTGTCAGCACCTCTTCCTACGACCTGCTCGACCCTCATCCCCTTACACTCTCCCCCAGTGGTGGTTGGCCTGATCTGTCAATCTGGGTGATTCTGAGCCAATCAGGCGAAGGCGGTGGCTATCAGAGGAGTGGACCGCACACCCTAGGACAAGCCGAGGTTGAACTCGGGATTCCATCTTCGGCGATGACGCCCGGAGAGGTCTGGTTCGGATTCGAAATCGAAGCAGAGGGAGTTCAAACCTCATTCGCTTCTGTCTATCTCAATGTCAGGAAAGTAGGCGAAGCGCCGACGATTGTCGTCAATTCAGAGGGTTGGGATGGTGATTCATGGTCGATGGGCGGTCAGTTCTCCGACCCCGATGGAGAGGTTGTGACTTTCGAGCAGTACATCGATGGTGCGCTGGCTGGTTCGGTCGCGGTCAGTGGTAATTCCTGGTCTTCACCGGCGATAGATTTCTCCGTCTGGTCAGAGGGAGTTCATACGGTGGTAATCCGCGGCTGTGATGAATCCAATATGTGCGCCAGCGTAGAGCGTGCTGTCGACAATTCTCACCTCTTCGACGAACCTGAACCTGTTGAGCCCGAACCGACCGTGAATGGCAATCCAGGATTCTCACTGCCAGCGATGGGGCTGCCAGGACTGCTCCTCGCTGCATCTGTGGCTCTCATATACTCGGGGCGACGCGGATTGAGAACATGAGTTTCTCCGGCAACGTCGAGAAGAAGTCTCACGAAGGTGGGCTTCTGGTTGCCTTCGAGGGGCGTGCACCGCGCCTTGGTGCGATGATTCGCGTGGTTGGCGGAAGATCTCTGGGCCGTGTGAACACGGTCATAGGAGCGGTCGACAGAGCGCTGATTCACATTCATCCTCTGGATTCCGAGGTCGATGCGGCGAGCGCTATCGGCTCGCCTGTCGAAATCGCACCGAACGAGCGTAGGCAGCGAGATGACCGCAGAGGTGGTTACGAGCGTCGTGACCGTCGAGATAGCGGTGGCTATCAACGGGACGATCGTCGAGGACGTGATGACGCCCGAGGTCGTGATGGTGGCCGAGGACGCGATGGCGGCCGAGGACATCAGAGTGGTGGCCAGCGCTATGAGCGTCGAGACGACCGCAGCGGCGGAGATCGAGGCAATCGCGGTGGCGATTGGACCTGCCCCAAATGCAAGAATTCTAACTTCGCCTTCCGCACCGAATGCAATCGTTGTGATGCGAAGAAGCCCGAAGGAGCGGGTGATCGAAGTGACGGTGGTGGAGGTTACCGTGGTGACCGCGGTCACGGTCGAAAAGATGGTGGCGGTCAACGTGGCGACCGTGGGGGATACCGAAGCGACCGCGGCGGTCGAGACGGAGACCGCAGCGAGAAGAGAGGAAACGACCGCGGTGGCGACTGGCATTGTCCGAAATGCAATAATTCGAATTTCGCCTTCCGCACGGAGTGCAATCGCTGTGATGCGAAGAAGCCCGAAGGCGGAGGTGGCCGAAGCCACGGAGGTGACCGACGAGGCGGCGGCAGTCGAAGTGACTACCGAGGCAAAGATCGCGCTGCTGGAGATCGCCGAGGTGGAGACAGCCGCGGCGGTTATCGAGGCGGCGGCAGTCGAAGTGACTACCGAGGCAAAGATCGCGCTGCTGGAGATCGCCGAGGTGGAGACAGCAGCAGCGGTAATCGAGGCGGCGATAGCAGAGGCAATTACCGACGGGACGATCAACGTAGTGATGGACCGCGCGGCGGTGATCGTGGTGGATTTCAGCCTCGCAGTGATCGCTCAGGACCATCTCGAGGCCGATCCCCCGGTAGTCGGAATCGTCCTCGTCGCAGTGGGTTCCGCGGCAGCAACAAAGGCAAAGACAAGCGTTGAGTTGCGAGCCTGCAGCACCACTTCGACGCCTGAAATTCATGACTTACCGATGCGAGCATTCATCTCCGCTCGACATGAGGGGCATTCATGGCGCAGAGCGCGGAGATGCTGTGGATCGACGCGCTCGAACTCGATCAGGCGGGCGATATCCAGGAAGCGCTCGAACTCGCCCGTCAGATCGTTGAGATTGATTCGAGACATTCAGATGCGTGGATGATGATAGCACGGCTCAGCCTACCACCTCTCAATCGCGGAAAACAGGTGATGCCGACGCTGGCGCAGGCAGCGACCTCACTCTCAGCCCTGCGCCGCGTCGTACAACACGACCACGACAACAAGGAAGCATGGATCCTCGGGGGCGCATTACTCGTCGACCATCTTGGGATGATGGAGGAGTCATTGGCGTGGTGGGAGCAGCGGCGAGATGTCGAGCCACGAGAGGTGATGCCATTGATCGAGCAGATTGGAGTCCTGATTCGGCTCGGCCTCTACAAAGATGCTGGTGAGCGGCTTGAAGAGATGTTCAGCGATGAGATGGAACCGCCGGATAACAAGGACTTGATGGGGATGGATAAGGTTCGACGTCTGGTCGAAAATGCAGCGAAGATGGAGAAGGATGATGTCTTCAGGCCAGCGAATCACAAACACAAGCGTTGGGCTGTCATCGATCGAATGAAGACTCGAAAACCGATTTCCCCGACTTTGTTTCTCTTCACTTTCGTAGCTCCTATCGTCTTCCTGATAGGTACCGTCGCCATGACCTTGGTGGGAGGATCGTTGTTCGGCTTCGTCCTCGTCTTCTTCGTCATACTCGGCTTGTTCATGGTTGTCAGCAAATTTGCTACGGGCCTGCTCCATAAACTGAATCGTCACGCATTGGATCTCGACCGAGCTCTAGATGTCGAAATGAGCACTGGAAAGGTCTGTATTCCTGATGATATCCGGGGTAGCAAGTTGTACAATGCCATGCTCGGTCAGCGTCCGCCCGCCTTCGCCGAGCGCCTCGAGAAGATTGCTGAGGTTGGCGAACAGCTCTCGTATCGATGGAAGCCTGATCTTCCCAATTGGATGGTTCTGGCTGATGCTGACTATGAGGATGAGATCGATGAATCGGAAGAGGATGTGCCTCTGGAACTCGATGGCATCGAAGATTGAGTAACCCGGTTCACGTGCCGGCGCTGTAATCGCTGGCGTAGGCGATCTGTTTGGCAGTCAGTTCATCGATGCTGAAGCCTTCTGCTTTGAGTTTGAGGGCTGCTAGATCTCTGTCCTGTTCGGCTGAGATGTCGTAGACGATATTGTCGTATCCGAGTCCTTCGGCTGCTAGAGTGCAAAGTGCGAGGAATTGGTTTGCGAAGGACATGTCCATGACTTCACTGGGGTGGCCTTCGGCGGCTGCGAGGTTGACGAGCCGGCCGCGCGCCAGCAAGTGGATGGTTCGATTGTCGCCCATTTCGAAGGCTTCGTTATCTTCACGAATCGTGTAGGCGTTGGTAGCGCGCGACTCAAGGTCCGGGATGTTGATCTCGCAATCGTAATGACCAGTGTTGGCGACGATTGCCCCGTTCTTCATCAAATCGAAGTGGCGACCGACGATGACGTCCTTCATGCCAGTGGCCGTGCAGAAGAGGTCGCCGATTGCAGCCGCTTCGTCCATTTTCATCACCCGGAAACCGTCCATGACGGCTTTCAGTGCCGCCAGTGGATCGATTTCCGTCACCACTACATTGGCCCCCATTCCCCGCGCACGCATCGCGAGCCCTCTGCCACAGTGGCCGTATCCCGCGATGACGAATGTCTTGCCAGCGAGCAGAACGCTGGTGGCTCGGATTATGCCGTCGAGAGTCGATTGTCCTGTGCCGTGGACATTGTCGAAATCCCATTTCGTCGAGGCGTCATTGACCGCGATGACCGGATAACGTAACTCTCCTGCCTCGCCCATCGCTCGGAGTCTATGAACTCCGGTCGTGGTCTCCTCAGTGCCGCCGATGATTGAATCGGCCAATTCGGGATGGGTCGTGTGCACACGATAGATCAGGTCGGCGCCGTCATCGAGGGTGAGAGTCGGCTTGAACTCCAGAGTGCGATCGATCGAGTCGTAGAACTCCTCGCTGTTCTGCCCGTACCAGGCGTGGACGCTGTAGCCACTTCGGGCCAGCCAAGCGGCCACGTCGTCCTGGGTCGAGAGCGGGTTGCAGCCGGACCAGGAGATCTCTGCGCCGGCTGCGGCGAGCGTCTCGATTAGGACAGCGGTCTCCTTCGTGACGTGCAGACAACCAGCGACTCGCTGTCCAGCCAAGGGCTGAGTATCCTCCGCCTCCGCCCTCAATGCGGCCAACGCTGGCATACGGCTGCGAGCCCAAGCGACCTTCAATCCACCAGCGTCAGCCAGCGAGATGTCAGCCACACTGTAGCGATCGTTCGCGTCCATGCCCAGCGGTGGTTGACACCCCGTCTTCAAGGTGCGGCTAGTGAAACCCCTTGATTGGGAGCGCCCTCAATTGCCGCCGCCTTGCTTGCCCTGTTGAGCGTAAAATGCTGCGTAATACTGCTCGGCGTACTCTCTTGCAGTCGCCTCATCGTAACCCTGACCAACCATCTGCTGGACATAGGCTTCGACTGGGTCCATCTGCTCGACACCACCGAATTGCTCGACGGTGTCGCCGACATCGTCGTCCTTGCCGCGCCCACGGAGCACCATGGTCACGCCCACGATCGCTATGACTGCGATGATGCCAATCACAGCGAACATGATTATCTTCGTGTTGCCGCTGCTGCTGCCACAGCCAGCTGAATCGGGATTGTTGACACATGGGTCATTCGAACGTGGCAGCAGATTGATGACGAACGAGTCATCGATGGTGTAGCGTGAGCCATCGCCTTCGACGATGCGCCAATAGATGGTGACTTGGACACCGATTTGCTCTAGGTAGAGGTCTGAGAGGTCCAGAGTCAACGTGAAGGAGTCTCCATCACCAAGCGCAGTCGTCGTCGAATTGTACTTGCCAATCGATTTCTTCGTCGCCTTCGGTGTAGGAGAGAGTTCGAAGGTCGCGATGTCGAAGCCGACCTCGATCATCACGCCGTTCTCTGCGCCTGAGTTCACTACTCCATTGATCGTCAGAAGATCTTCCGATTGGGAATCTGTCGATCTTGGTGAAGTTATTGCGACGACAGGTGGGTCGTCGCCGAAGTCTTCGCCGACGATGATGAAGTACATCCTCGCCTTCTCGGACTGCTTGCCGGCTCTGTCATAGACGATGAGTTCGAGACGAATCTGATTCTCGAGTGTGCCATCACTGGTGATGTTGCGGAAGACGTACGACCAGGTGTCGCCACCTGCTGCATGGGGTATCTGGTACTCGTGACCCTCAAGTGTTGGATTTGAGCTGTCAACCGGGTAATCAAAGAAGACACGCCACTCGTACATCTCGATTCCATCCTCGCCATCTGGCGCGTCGGCATCGTGACTCATCGAAGGGTCGAATGACAGGCTGATATCGCCTGTGTCGGTCATCCTGACTCGATAAATCGGCCAATCGACTCCACCGACTGTCTTGGTGCCGTCCATGGTCAGGAATTCGTCTGTAACGGCATCCTCAATCAGGCTCATGCTCGCCTCGGGTCGGAACTCATCAGCGAGCGCATCATCGGTGACGAGTCTGATGTGAGTGATGCGGGTGTGACCCTCCTCATCGTGCAGATAGAGGGTCAAGAGCCACTCAGCACCGATTCTGCAACCGGTCGAGGAACTGGTGTCTTCGACGCAGAAGCTACCTGGAGTTGGGATACTCGGGCTGTTCTGCTGAATGTGACTTATCTCACCGAAGTCGATGATCTCGCCCATCCAACCGGTGACGGATTCATTCTCATCGGTCGAGGTGAGAGTCCAATCGGCTATGATAAGACCCTCAAGCGAGGAATCCGCTGTCATGAAACTGAAATCCATATCCGAATTCGACTTGATGTACATCGTCGCGTAAGCGCCGGTCACCGTATCGATCGATGGCGCTTGGTCATTCACCGTCAAATCGAAGCCATCGCCAGCGATGCCGAACTGAGCAGGATAAGGTGTGACCTGATAATCGAGCATATTCGACAACAGCGGCATCGAAGTTCCGCCATAAGGCTGCGATACGCTTGGATTCTCAACGTCTATCGTGGTGACGATCATGCCACCAGCTCCGCGGTTGCAGATCGAGAGCAGAGACTGGGTCTCGAATTGGTCGCTGCGCATCAGCGTGTGGAAGGTTCCCATCGGATCACTGATGCGACCTCCACAGACCCGAGGAATCTGATTGAACTGAACCTGAGCTGTGTCAAGTCCTGCCAGAGCGACGTAGGAACCACCGTGAACGCCTGCGAAGGCAGCGGTATCGACGTTGCTCATCAGTGGGTGGTAAGCGTCAACGATGACGAGATCGTCGAAGGTGACGGTGTTGTTCAACTGGTTACGCATGGCGATATCCATGCCGAAAGGCAGGCGATTCGGATGGTACTCGTTCCTGTAGGGGCCGAGGTGGATCTGGACTGTTCCGCCGTCGACCATGTAAGCCTCGAGAATCTCGGTGACCGAGAGTCCATCAGAATCCCTAGTCTCGGCCAGAGTCTCGTAGTATTCTCCGTAGACGACGTTGTAATCAGTCTGCCATGGCAGGAGGATCTTCACGTAATGGTCGAGCCAATCCTCAGTTGCGTAGCGCTCCCAGTCATCAACAGTCAGTTGAGTGTAGGTCATGCCCATTGCTTGCAGATCCTGCTTGACCCTCTGGAGTCGGTTCTGGTCGGTCGGGTTCGATAGAATGGCGACGTCGACAGTTTCTTGGAAGACGATCTCGAAGTATCGATCATTGCCAGAGCGATCTCCATCTTCAGTCAAGGTGGCGTAGAAACTGATGTTGTACTCGTGACCATCATACCAGGCATTGTAGGGAGTCGACCAATTGGCGAAGGCGCGCGCGTGGGCGTCGAGATCGAAGGGGCCGTTATCCGCGGCCGCTTCGTAAACCGGTTGACCGGTATTCATATCGACGACCTTCATGGTTAACTCGTATTCTCCTGCGATGACACCGTTCAGCAGTGGAACCGAGAAACTGTGACCGGATTCGTCATCGAAAGCATAGACGCACTCGTAGGTGATGTCCGATACACACTCAAGGATGTCAGGCTGCATCAGTGTGATGTCAGCGCTGGCGATGCTGAAGATTATCGAAGTGTGGTTGTTGGCGGCACTCACTTCGGAGTGATTGTACCACGAAGTGCCTACGATTGAGTTGTCGAATATCGTCGTCGAATCTATTCGATAGATGCCGCTCTGGAAGTCGTGGGTTGCGACCGTGACCTTGGTGCGCTCGGAAGCGTCCATTCCGTTGACGTCGTTGAGGTATGTGCCATCGTCTTCGAAGGTGAATTCGTCGAAGCGGATGTTATCCACTGCGAAGCCGGCGAGGCCAGCATTGCCGTTGACGCCATCACTATTCGACTGGAATCTCCAAGTCAGCGTCACTTCAGTACCCGACAGGTCGGTGCACTCAGTTGCCCAGAGCCAGGTCTCAGATGCTGTTTGGTTCTGTAGAGTGATATGTGTCATATCGATGATGACTGATTTGACAAGGCTCTCAGAATCGAACCATACGACCGATTCGTAACGGTCGGAATGATCACCGATGTATTCGACCTCATCGTAGCGGCCGTTGTTGTCGAAATCCTCGCACTCATCGAAGGGGCGTTGTCCGTTCTCATTCAGATCGGTCCAACTTCCCCAGACGACGCCGTGGAATACCTCGCCGCCACTCGACCACTCGATCTCGAGGTTCGCAGCGTCGCGGATGGCGAGGATGTTGCCATCGCTGTCCGTGAGGAAGTCTCCCTCGGCGAAGTAATCGAAGCTCAGGTAGGTGAAGTCGGTTCCACCGGTCGCGATCTGGACTGGATCGAGAGTGATGGTCTCATTCCAATCATCGCCGTATCCGGAGTCAGGATCTCCAAGCCAGTAGGCGTGGGAATTGAACACACCACGGCTCTGTGGCAGCATTGGATGGTCTCCAGTGGTATCGTCAAGCCTGCTGCCGTTCTCATTCCCATCATCATCCCACATCGGCTCCAATCCAGAGAAGTCCTCGATGGCAACTAGATTTGGTTGAGCATTCAGAACCTTTGTCTCAAGTTGGAAATCAGTAATCGTATTACCGTAGTTCTGAACCTTGATTTCGATATCGCGCTCGCCTGAAGCATAGCGCAGACCGTTCTCAAGACCGACCCATGGTTCTTCTGCGATTCCAGGGTCGAAGAGGTTCTTCACTGTGGTTTGGAATTTGACATCATCATTGTAGGGGTCAGCGTTATCGAATCCGACTGGGTTGGTCAAAGTCGTCTTGATGTAATAGGTTGTATTATCGACGAAATCAGCAGTCAGTGAGACCTCCTCAATTGCACCCGCTGCCATATTGTTGAAATTCAAAGTCTGACTGACGATTTCCTCGCTGCCGAATTGCACGTCGGTCTTCCTGATAGAGATATTATCGAAGGCGAATCCATCGTAACCAGTAGACTGGCTCGAACCAGGTGGACCAACACTGCCCATCAATCCGCTGCGGAAGCGGAAGCGGATGTCGATGACCTCACCTGCATAGCGAGTCAGATCGATTGCGAAATCGCCTGAGTAATCAGCCCAGCCGGTCGTGGTGCTCTGGTAGAAATTACCATTGTAGGTATTGTACTCAGGATCGTAACCCAATTGGAAGAGCCTGAAGTAGCGCTCGTTATCCCAGCCTCCAGTGAAGAAGACCTGCTCCCAACCGTTGCCGTCGCTCCAGACCTCGATACCACAGGAGTCCTCGTACAGCCAGCGTTCGACGACAGCGTATTGCTCAGCGAGATAGAGCTCGAAGAAGGCTGTGGTACAGAGCAGGTCGAGGTCCAGATAAGCAGCATCCGAGCCCGTCAGATCGACATCCTCGATGATGAATGCCTCATCCACATTGTTGTAATAGCCCGATTGGTTGTCGTCGCCTTCGTGATCAACCCCCGCCCACATGTAATTGGTCGGGTTGGCGTCTGCCTCCCACCAATCGTCAGTTGCGCTTCCATTCGCATCGACCGAAGCATTCGATTCGACGTGCCAGGAAGAGGAGCCCGGGCCATATTCTCCAGTATAAGAGTGGAGAGAAAGTGAACAAGTTGGACAATTGGTATTGACAACGGTACCATCGAAGTCATTCGAGTAGACCAGAGTGTCAATTCCTCCGACGACCTCCTTGACTTCGAGATCGACATCGATCGAACCCGAAATCGGATTCAATCCGGTATTCTTGACCGTGAGATTCACCCAGCGAGTGCCCTCACCGAGACGAGCCTGCCCAGTCGCAGGATCATAGGAAGCTGGGGCAATCGAAACCTCGGTGATTCCCATGTCCTCATTGTCCAAAGACAGAACCGAGAGGAAATCACCAGCGCCAGCCCAGCCTTGAGTATCGAGCCACATGGCGCTGTTGGCGAATCGGTAGGCGTGGTCACGCTGTCCGATTGCGATTTCGAGAGCGCTGTTCTCGCCACCTGCGAGTTGTCCAGGCACCGCCATGGTCGGGCGGCGCCCAACATTGAAGGAGAGCGAAGACAGGTATCCCGTGCCCGAGGGATTGGCAAGGATGATCTCGACTGTGTTGACCTCACGGAGATTGTCCAACAGCAACCATGTCTGGTTCTGCGCGCTCGAGTCCTGTACTCTCGTGAGGGTGACCTCAGTCGGTACGAAGAAGTCCATGTTACCGTCGCGATTGACATCAGCGATGGTAATTGAAGCACCGAGGTAATCACCGAGTCCTACGTAATTCTGGGTATTCCAGGAATTGCCATTCTTGGTCGCATAGGAGATGTTACCTGTGATACCGTCGACGGCAGCAATCAGATCGATCTCATCGTCGTCATCGGTATCAGAGATGTCGATGCCGTAGAGAGGGAAGTTGTGCTCGGCATCGAGTTTGAAATGGTGAACACCCTGAGCGCTGGCATCCAGAGGATTAGGGAACTGGCTAAGGATGCAGTCGTATTCGAGAACGGTCATGTTGTCGTAGTGGCCCTGCGAGTAACCAACTCCGGTGTTGTACGGAGGCGTTCGCAGAAGCCAGATATCAAGATCCGCGCAATCTCCAAGGGGGCCTCCGATTCCTCCAACGCTCTCGCCCCAATCGCCGAGCATGACATCGGTGTACTGTCCATTCGTGAGCGGCACGGGCACAGTCTGCTGAGCGGTGATCTGTGAGGGATCAGGCCCCATGAAGATCTTCAGAAAATTATTGGTGAATCCACGATCGTGGACGTTCATGACGATATCTGCATCACCATCCCCATCTATGTCGCCTACAGCCATGTCGCTGAGATATGGATCGTTGATCATGATCGGATCGGCTGAGTCCCACTTGTGGACACGCTCTTGGCAGTCGCCCCAGAGTATAGTCAGGTTGCCGGGAACGTGCGGGCCGCCGACGAAGCGGATGTTCTGTTGGTAGTAGACCAGGTCGTTCGTGCCATCACCATTGACGTCGGCGATTTCAATCCTGACACCGTCTGCAGTATCGCGGAATCCGGCACGGTGTGAATCGTTATTCGAGATGAAAACATCCTGTCTGTCCTTGAACCCGGCGTTTCCATCGTTGTAGAGGACCGAAATGAAGTGGCCCATCGAACTCGCCGCGGCGATATCGTTGTCCCCGTCACAGTCGAGATCGCCGATTGAGATGTAAGCTGGATCTCGTTGCACAGCGTATTGAGTGATTCCGGATGCAGACACTGCTGGAATCAGTGAGAGCATCGGTGAGCTGAGCATGATCATGACTAGAAGAATTGCCAATCTTCCGTCGCGAGCATTTGAATGGACATTCTTAAGCGAGGCTAACATGGCTCGTCCGAAATTCAGTCGATTCTTATGTGTTGGCCTGCTCTGACAGACTCAACTCCATAGGAGTTGGAGCAATATGATGCAAAAAACTCAGCGTGCTTCAAGCCAACTCGGGTTCGGTGCGTACTGGGTTTCATGTCCACCATGAATTCGCTCCAGCCTACCGAGCAACCAGAGTCGATCGAGGAATATCTTCAGATCGATTCCCGTGCGATTGATGCGCTCGCCGAGGAGCGCCTCGATCGATCCTATCGGGAGTGATGTATGGCCGTGTTCACGGACCACGAGGGTGAGAACCAACTGGATCCAAGCCTCGGCCATCGGATCGCCCGAGATATTGTCGGACAGCGGTTCGAGAGGTTCGTCGAGTTCATCGAGGAAGAGGCTGATCTCGGCGAGATCAGGTTCGGTTCGAGAGGGCGTGCCGAGACGCTCCATTCCCGCATCGACATCGAGCTCGCCGATGGTGCGGACGACCGAGGGTAGACGGCTTGGGTCGGGCGGTGGTCCAGGCAGCACAGGCACCTGTCGCTCAGGCGCAGATTCCTCTCTAGATGACAGATTGATTCTTGATACTGGATGCGTATATCCGATGTCTCCATCCAGCCCAATCCTCTCACGATAGAGTTCGACCCACGATGCCGGACCTTGAATCACGATTTCGACATCGTGGTCGTTGGAACGGAAGCTGAATCGGATGTTCCCCTCGTCGCTCATCAACTCACCCGTTGCGTCACTCGATTTGAACCTCAGGCTGCCGCAAGATTGCGCAGAACCGCCTGCAGAATGCCACCGTGACGGTAGTAATCGACCTCTACTGGCGTGTCGAGACGGACCTTCGCTTGAAATTCGGTCACTTCGCCGCTCGGCTTGGTCGCCGTGACTTGGATGGTAGAGAGTGGTTCGAGGTCGGCGTGAGCTGGGATGTTGAAACTCTCCGTGCCGTCAAGGCCGAGCGAGTCAGCACTCTCGCCGGTCAGGAATGTCAGTGGAAGGACTCCCATTCCGACGAGGTTCGAGCGATGGATGCGCTCGAATGAGGTCGCTATCACAGCCTTGACACCGAGGAGGAGGGTTCCTTTCGCCGCCCAATCGCGGCTGCTGCCGGTGCCGTACTCGGTGCCGGCGAGGACGACGAGTGGAGTGCCGGTTGCTTGGTAGCGCATGCTGGCTTCGTAGACAGATGTGACTTCGCCGCTGGGGAAATGAGTGGTGAATCCGCCTTCTGTTCCAGGTGCTATCTGATTGCGGATCCGAACGTTGGCGAAAGTTCCCCGCAACATCACTTCGTGGTTGCCGCGGCGGCTTCCGAAGGAGTTGAAATCGCGCGCTTCAACACCTTTCGAAATGAGGTACTGACCAGCCTCGCCGTGGTGAGGGAAGGCGCCAGCTGGACTGATGTGATCGGTGGTGACAGAATCGCCGAATTTGACCAAGACACGTGCGCCTTCGATCGCCTCGATCGGTGAGGGTGTCGCTTTTATGTCTTCGAGGAAAGATGGCAGTCGGATGTAGGTCGAATCCTCTGCCCATGGGTAAAGCGCGCTCGCTTCGCTGGCGATGGCGTCCCAGCGCGGTTCCTCGAGGATATCGGAGTAGCGATCCTTGAACATCTGTGGATTGATGGCCGCGCTCATTGTGGTGCGGATCTCCTCATCGCTCGGCCAGATGTCGGCGAGCATGACCGGCTCACCGCTTGGGCTGTGGCCGATTGGGTCCGATTCGAAATCGATGTCGAGGGTTCCCGCGAGGGCATAAGCGACGACGAGGGGCGGGCTGGCGAGATAATTCGCCTTGACCATCTGATGGATGCGCCCCTCGAAGTTACGGTTGCCCGAGAGAACGCTGACGACCACGAGATCGGCCTCGTCGACCGCCGCCGCGATGGCAGGATCCAGAGGTCCCGAATTACCGATGCAAGTGGTGCAACCATAGCCGACGACGCTGAATCCGAGTGCGTCGAGATCCTTCGTCAAATCAGCCGCGTCGAAGTATTCGGTGACGACTCGGGAACCCGGAGCCAGACTCGGTTTCACCCAAGGTGCGATCGACAGACCCGCAGCCCTCGCATTCCGAGACAGAAGCCCAGCCGCGATCATCACGCTCGGGTTGCTGGTATTCGTGCAACTGGTGATTGCTGCAATCACAATATCTCCGTGGTTCAGGTCAACGCCCTTTCCGGCGATCTCAGCCGAGGCGTCGTTGCGCGCCGGATCGACTCCGTGACCGTGATGCCCGACCGGCGCGTTCAGAGTCTCGCGCCAATGCGTCTTCATCGCAGTCAGATCGACCCTGTCTTGCGGGCGCTTCGGACCAGCGAGTGCGGGCTCTACGGTGCCGAGGTCAAGCGAGAGGTTGGAGGTGAACTTCGGAGTCGGAGTATCAGCCATGAGGAAGAGTCCCTGTGCGCTCAGATAGCGCTTCACATCCTCGACGTGCGACTCATCTCGACCAGACAATCGCATGTATTCCAAAGTCGTCTCATCGACTGGGAAGAAGCCACACGTCGCCCCATATTCGGGAGACATATTGGCAATGGTGGCACGGTCCGGCAGACTCAGGTTCGCAAGGCCGGTACCGTGGAACTCGACGAACTTCCCCACGACCCCATGAGCGCGGAGCATCTGCACTATTCTGAGGGTCATGTCAGTTGCCGTCACACCGGGTCGCAGTGAGCCCGTCAACTCGAATCCTGTGACCTCGGGAAGAAGCATGTAAATCGGTTGTCCGAGCATCACGGCTTCGGCCTCTATTCCGCCTACTCCCCAGCCGAGAACGCCTAGGCCATTGATCATCGTCGTATGGCTGTCGGTGCCGACGAGCGTGTCGGGCAGCCAGACGCCATCATCCTCACGCGCCACGCTCGCGATCCATTCCAGATTCACTTGATGAACGATGCCACGACCGGGAGGGACAGCGCGGAAATTGTCAAGGCTCTGCTGTCCCCACTTGAGGAATTGATAGCGCTCGAGATTGCGCTCGTATTCAATTTCCAGATTGCGCTCGCGGGCATTGGGGAAGAGTCCCGATACGTCGACCTGAACCGAGTGATCGATGACCAGATCGACCGGGACCTGCGGATTCACCTTCTCAGGGTCGCCGCCCAGATTGACCATCGCGTTGCGCAGCGCCGCGATGTCGACAACAGCAGGAACTCCAGTGAAATCCTGCAGCAGAACCCGACTAGGACTGAAAGGGATCTCTTTGCGAGTCATGGTCGGCGACCAAGCGGCGATTCGCTCGACATCAGCAGCGGTGATGAGGAAACCATCGCACTTGCGCAGAGCAGCCTCGAGCAGCAGTCGAATGGTGAATGGCAGCTCTGCCAGTGAGCAGATTCCGGCTTCTTCGAGAACCGCCAACGAATGAAAAGAAGCGGTTGAGCCATCGTGTTTCACGAATGTCGCTAGCGAATCGAAGGCACTGTCCGCAACCATATCCAATCACCCGTGTGAAGAAACGGCGCGACGGCCCTCCATGAAGGTGACTCAGTGAATTGGTGAGTGGACTCGAGGTAAATCAGCTTCTGACGACACTGATCAGGCGAACATCCTGAGTTGGTTTGTCGCCGCCTAAGGCGGTCGCGACCTCGCTGATCGCATCGACGACATCCTGCCCCGAAATCACCTGTCCATAGACCGTGTGACAGGAGACGCCTTGAGCCGCGCAATCCTTGCCCTCATTCCAGTCGAGGTGGCTCGGAGCCGAATCAGAGGGGACGAGATAGAACTGGCTGCCGTCGGTATTCAATCCAGAATGTGCGGCAGCGAGGGCGCCAGGTACGTGCTTGAGACCATTGGTGTGTTCTCCGGGAACCGCCCAATCCTTGAGTGGGCAAGTCTCTGCCGTGTATTGTTGATTGTTACCGTCGTGGGTCTGGCCATTGCAATATCCATACCATTCGCCAGAATAGCCACCACTGCCGCTCTGCATCTCGATGTCGCCCCCTTGCACCATGAATCCGTCGATCACCCTGTGGAAGATGGTGAAATCATACTTGGATTCATCGACTAGAGAGAGGAAACTCTCGACGTGCTTCGGAGCAGCATCCTGATACAATTCGATGATTATCGTTCCTTCGACTCGTGTGTTCGGGTCGCTTGGGTGGACATAGGACACCTCCATCGTCACGAATGGATTCGTCGATTCGCGCTCGAGAACCTCTCCAGCATACTTGAAGGCGATCAGGAAAGCAATCATCGACGCCATAATCACCACGACACCCAGAGGTGTCGGATTGCCATCGTCGAAGAACTGCCAACCCCTCCCCAGAGAAATCGATTCTTCATCCATCATCGATGCGAGTTTGTTCATGCTTCGACGGACGTCCTTGTTATTGGAATCCAGTTTCAGTGCCTTTTGGTAATTCTTGAAGGCTCGCTGCCAATGGCGTCGTCGAGAGCCAGTCTCGATTTCGCCCATGGCGATTTGAGCTTCGGCTGCTAAAGCGAGCACCCTTGCTCTGTTGTGATTACTTTCTGCAGCAGCATCCCAAGCAGTAGAACGAAGAATCTCCAAAGCATTCTCTGGATCACCAGAATTAATCGCATTCTCAGCCTCTTTGAGGGCGGCTATCAGCTCACTTGGCACTGGGGGCATGCGTCGCCCGAACACGCACCCCTTGAAAACCGCAACGGCTGTCGAATCCTCGCTACGCGAGGGATTTGGGAATGGCAACGGCTAAGACCAGATTTCACTCGGAACACGTTGCACAAGGACTCCGGTCGTGCGCCAAGGACCCCGGGAGACACCGAAAAGGATGACTCGTATCATCAATGATTTCACACTCAACATCGCCACAGCCAACGGTACAGGTTCGCAGTCATCGAACCTGATTCTGTTGCATTCCATGTTCGAAATGGGAGTGAACGTCAGTGGGAAGAACCTCTTCCCAAGCAACATCTCGGGTCTTCCGACTTGGTTCATCATCCGGGCAAGTGACGCTGGATATCAAGCACCAGGTGACGTGACACACATTCAGGTAGTCATGAACAAAGATACTTGGTTCGCCGACGTCGAGAAAGTCGAGGCTGGCGCCTGCATCATCTACAACGAGGATGTCAAACTACCAGTCGAGCGCGACGATTGCATCGTTCTCGGAATGCCGATGACCAAGATGGCTCGCGCCATCAATCCGAAACTCGCGCGCCTGATTTCGAATATGTACTACGTCGGCGGCCTCGCCGAGGTTCTCGGCTTGGACGACGAAGCGATTCATGCCGCTGTCGCACAGCAATTCAAAGGCAAGGAAAGAGCGATTGAACTCAATATTCGAGCCATCGGAGAGGGGCGTGCGCACGCGCGCGAGAACTGGGAATGCGACATCGGTCATCGTATCGAAGCGCGCGAGAAGAACCCGAACACATACCTCATCGAAGGCAATGAAGCGACGGCTCTCGGCTCCATCTTCGGTGGCGTCAACATGCTTTCGTGGTATCCTATCACACCATCATCAAGCTTGGCTGAAAGCATCATCGATTGGCTCCCCAGATTGCGAACCGCCGAAGATGGTGGCGCCACCTGCGCAGTCATCCAAGCCGAAGATGAACTAGCTGCTGCTGGCATGGTGATCGGCGCTGGCTGGGCTGGCGGCCGAGGAATGACCTGCACCAGTGGTCCGGGAATCTCCCTGATGTCCGAATTCGTCGGACTCGCTTACTTCGCCGAGATCCCGGGAGTGATCTGGGATGTCAATCGCGTCGGGCCATCAACGGGACTGCCGACGCGCACCCAGCAAGGTGACCTGACGATGCTCTACGAAGCCAGCCACGGAGACACGCAACACATCATCCTCATCCCCGGAACTGTCGAGGAATGCTTCGAATTCGGCTGGAAGGCATTCGATGTCGCCGAGCGCTTCCAAACCGTTGTCTTCGGCTTCGGCGATCTCGACCTCGGCATGAATCGCTGGTCAACCGCTGGCTTCGATTATCCCGACCAAGCGTTGGACCGCGGGAAGGTGATTCGCACTCAGGAAGAACTCGACGCGGTCGAGAACTACGGCCGCTACCGAGATGTCGACGGCGACGGCATCACCTATCGCACCCTGCCCGGCAGCGGTCTCGAACCGCTTCTCTACCGTGGCTCAGGCCACGATGAGGACGGCATCTATTCCGAAGATCCCGCCGTCTACCAGGCCACCGTTTCGCGCCTGAAACGGAAGATCGACGGCGCCCGCGACCTGCTTCCGGCGCCGATTATCCGAGCCGAAACCGATAAGCAGGTTGGCATCATCTACTACGGTTCGATGGAGAACACGATCACGGAGATTGATGACATCCTCGAATCGACAGGACTCTCGGTCAGCACCTGCAGAGTCCGAGCATTACCCTACCACTCAGACGTCGAGGCATTCATGGCAGAGCACGACCGAGTCATCGTCCTCGAAGTCAACCGTGACGGACAACTCTACGGAATCCTGCGCAAGGAACTGCCTGTCGAACTCCTGCCCAAAATGCACAGCGTCGCCTTCAGCGATGGCATCCCACCACGCGCCCGTGTGTACGCGGAAATGGTCCTCGAAACCCTCGAACACGCAAAGGAGGTGAGTGCATGAGCATGCGACCGATCCAACTCAATGTCATCGACTTGCCCAAGACCGATTACACTGGAGGCAAGTCCTCACTCTGCCCCGGCTGTGGCCATGACCAAATTTCCAATGTCATCATACAAGCCGCCTGGGATAACGGCATCCCACCCGAAACCATAGCCAAGATGTCCGGAATCGGCTGCTCCTCCAAAACCCCAGCTTATTTCCTCTCCAAGAGCCACGGATTCAACACCGTTCACGGCAGAATGCCATCGGTCACAACTGGCGCCAACATGGTCAACAGAGACCTCGCTTTCATCGGGGTGTCAGGTGACGGCGACACGGCGTCGATCGGCATCGGTCAGTTCGTCCACGCCATCCGCCGCAACCTGAACATGGTCTACATAATCGAGAACAATGGAGTCTACGGCTTGACCAAGGGACAGTATTCGGCGACCGTGGAGATGGGGTCGAGGAAGAAGAAGGGGGAGCCAAACGAGAACCCTCCAATCGATCTTTGCAAGATGGCTATCAACCTTGGCTGCGGATTTGTCGCAAGATCATTCTCTGGAAGCAAGAAACAACTGACTGCGCTGCTACGCGCCGCCCTGTCATACAAGGGAATGGCCGTCATTGACGTCATCTCACCCTGTGTCACCTTCGCCAACAACGACGATTTCTACAAGTCTTATCATTATGTCAAGGCGAACGACGAGGAGCTCCATGCTGTCGATTACATTCCACACTTCACGCCGCTCGAGGAGGTCGAGATTCCCGGAGGTCAGTATCAGGATGTCAAACTCTTCGATGGCTCGACTCTGCGTCTTGCGACCATCGAAGACAAACATGACCACAGCGATGTCGTCGCTGCTCTGTCAGTGATTCACGAGGCAGAGAGCAGCGGCAAACATGTTACTGGGCTTCTGTTCTATAATCCAGAGAGGAAAACCGCCGACGAGCAACTAGGGCTGACCGAGACACCGCTCGTCGATTTGGATGAGGCTCAATTGCGTCCGAGCGAGGCCGCGCTGGCCGAACTCAACGCTTCTTTCCGCGCTTGAGCACCTGAAGGCGAGGATTGGTAGTCCCTCCCGGATTCGAACCAGGGTCAGGGGACTCCCCGACGAACTCCTAGATCTGTTGAGGGGGCTTTCCGCCGAGGTCCTCGAGGATCTCGAGAGGGGGCGGTCGGCTGCAGCCGTCAGGCTACTGCGCTTACTGTCGGGGGGGAGGAGGTGATTCGGATGGCCGCAATCGATGCCGAGGGGCGTCCGGCCGAAGGTTGGCCAGCGGCTGGCCGATGCTCGGCCAACGAACTCCTCCAAGGCACTCTCGTTAACGGACTTTTTCCGAGAGGGGACGCAGAAACCGATGCGCTGAGGCTTGGCCAAGCATCGGCCAACCATCGGCCATCCGACCATCGAGCAGACGGGAGGCGGCCCTGATGGCGTCCCTCGCGAGGGCCAAGGTCGCCATCACCAGCGATGGTGTGACCATCACCTCGGGCAAGTACCGGGCAAGACTCACGCACATCGAGTGGCGCGAGCTATGCCTGCGCTCCCTCACCAGCGCGGTGCTGCTACCCGCCGGCCCAAGGGGGCAGAGGCTGGCGCTGGCCAACGGGCTCGTGATGCGCATGAAGCGGGCGGAGTCGATAGGCGCGGCGTGGAACGCGTCGCTAGCAGTCCTGAACCGGGGTGTCCCGGCATCGCCCTTGGCCGCACCACGCCCCCGTCCCCCGAGGCCGATGCCGGTGCGTGCCGCGCACACCGAAGCCATGCTCGATATGCTCGGGACGGCCCTGCTCGGGGACAACCAGTTCATCGCAATGCTGCTCTCGGCCAGCTTCGAGGAGAGGCACGGCCACGAGACCCCGGGTCACATCCTCGGCGCTGTCGGCCGCGAAGTGCGGGAGGTCGCGGAGCGCTTCGTGCAGAGGAACCTGCTGGGCGACAGCGTGTCGAGGTACGTGCCGCAGGACGTCAAGATCGCGGTGGCGGTGCGAGACGGGGGCAGGTGCGTCGCTCGGCTGCTGGACGGCAGTCGGTGCCCCGCCACCAGCAGCCTGCACATGGACCACCGGTTCATCCCGTTCCGCCTCGGGGGGACCCAGAAGGCGTGGAACCTGTGCCTGCTGTGCAGCCGACACAACTGGAGTAAGGGAGGCTTTCTGGGGGTGGTGTGGTGACCGAAGCGAATCGTGACCACCTAGACCCACTGGTCACCAGCGCCAGCGCTCACCTGCCGCCCGAGAGAGGATGGGCGCGACTCGAGTTCAGGGATCCTGAAACGCAGGGGCGCAGGGCCTGGGGCAGGATATCAGAGGACGAGTTCCTGATAATGACCGACGACGGCTTCGTCTACGCGCTGGTATGGCCCTACCTCGCCCTCGGCGGTGGTGCGCGGTCGTCCGAGGACCACCTGGATGTCCTGAGGAAGTACCCGGTGCCTCCGCCCTATATCACGGGGGCAAAGTCAGATGCTGGACCCTCGGCCGACGAGTACCTCATCAAAAGGCTGCTATCCAAGCCCCCGGGGCCCGAGGTGAGGGCTAGGATCATGCGCTGGCTGTTCTGCTCGAACCTGCTGGGATGGCTGAAGGGGGGCCGTGGGTTCTGACCCGATTATTCCTGTTTCAGTGGGTAGCCTCTGAAAGGGCCCATTGCTAGCCCATTAATTCAGTCATTAGTAACTTATGGGCCTAAGCAGAAACCCGATCTCAAAGGCATCAGGAATATCTACCCCCTAGTATGATGTAGTCTTCCACATGTAAAGCCACCAAGCGATGAATAAGAGTCCAGCAATCGTGAAAAATTTGTACGCCTTTTTCTGATTCTCAACGATTTCTTCCTTTGCCCTTTCTTCGGATTTGGAAATTTCTTCCTCTGTCTCCTC
>OFUB01000005.1_pt1 | contig 117016 bp, 87 predicted proteins | sample 1543371 | NCBI WGS metagenome assembly OFUB01 (sample SAMEA104347368, study PRJEB22522) | marine metagenome | biome: marine biome; feature: marine water body; material: seawater | collected 2015-09-01T00:00:00Z | depth 802 m | reverse complement strand
AGGGTCGTACCAAGTAACCTCATCCGAGGTGATGGTCCCGCCTCCGAAAGCATTCTCATCGACCAGTTGAGTCGGCGTCAGAATCCTGCACTCGAGACTGAATTGCCCTTCGATGGCATTGCGCCAAGGGAATTGAATCGTGACTTCAGCGCCAGGATCTATCCGCTCCCCGCGCCAACCTCCGATGTCTGCTGCTTCGTCGGTCTGTGCTATGTCGCAGGCGATGTAAACCACCGCTGGCGCCGAGCCTCTGTTTGCAATTGTTGCGAGCATCGCAACACCACCATTGATCGAGGCGAGTTCGGTGGTTTCAGCATACTCGACCGAGACCCATTCTATCAAGGGGGTATTCGAGTCGATGAAAATCGTTAGGTCCCACGTCAGAGGAATCATATCGCCACCATAATCATCCATGTCAGAATCCATGTTCCAAGCGGTTCGATACTCGACTATCTCGATCGTCGCACTCTCTGTCCAGATCGAACCATCGGCCCAACCGATCTCAACGACTCGCTCCACTCCTCCGTTGATCAGACCGACGCCATTGCTGTCGCTGATGAATAAGGCGGAGGTCTGTTCCATCGGTCCCATATCCTGTATTCTGAAGAAGACGCCGATTGCGTCGAATTCGAGTTGCTGGTCGGCGAGTCGACGCTCCCAGCGGTCGGTCAAACCACCAGTTCCAACAACCTCGTCCCCCCAGTGCAGATCTGCCTGTGCGTTGGCGCGTACGTCGTGGTCATCTCTACTTTCAGTGAATGAGGTCATGCCACTCAATATCATCGTCGAGGATTCTGTTGTCAGCAGTATCGGGGCCGATCGCTCGACAGCGGTGTCATGCAAAGTCACAGAACCCTGAACAGTGATCTCACCACCGAAGATGGTCGAATCCTCAGAATCGAGTTCTCCCGCCACCTCGATCACGAAGCCAGGAGATCCGTGGGCCATCAGGTTCCGATAGGTCAGGTCGGTGGCGAGAATCTCGGCGCTGTTTCCTGCTTCAGGCGTCAGAGTGAGAGAGGCCAGAAGTACTGATGAATGTGAATATCCCATTAGTCCGACCCAGACGTCGCCAGTGTTTTCATCGAATGAAATGGTGAATTCGCTGCCATTGATATCGATTGCTTCGCCCCCTTCCACCTGTGCTTGGCCGCCGTAGAACGAACCTCCTTCCGGTGCGTGGAACGTGGCTTCGAATGAACTGTCGTAATCGGATCCCTGGACGAGGATAGCGGAACGATTCACCTCGTCCCAATATCCGAATCCTGCGAGACCTGTTGGAGGGTTCTCAGCGTTGAGTTCGGCATTGTCAAGAATCAGGATGCCGCCAGTTTCGATGATGAAACCTGATCCCTCTTGCATTGAAATCTTCGCTCCATTGATAGTCAGATATCCACCGTCGACGATTCTCACAATGGTGTCGATTGAATCGTCGTCAACCCATTCGACAGCTGAATCGATGACGATTTCGGGACTCTCTGCTGCAGCGTTCGATAAACCGAAGCTCAGCATGGACATCAGCATCACAGCGGTCAGCAGAGAGGATTGGAAACGCTTCATTGCCTCACTCTCGTCACGCGCGCCCAATGAATCGTTCGGACTCAGGCGCACGGACGAGGGAGAGGTGCCATGCCTACCGACAGGATTCCATACCTACCGACAGGATTCCATGCCTACCAACAGGATTCCATGCCTACCAACAGGATTCCATGCCTACCGATAGTTCATTCAAGGATGCGGATTGGCGAATTCAATGTTCCTCGGTTCCGACAGCTTTCCTGCGACGGACCCAAGTGGCTTCGCGCTGAATGTCCTATCAGTTCTGATGATGTATGGTCCAGCCTATCTGGCGAACACGGGTGCGATGCTGTGTGGCTATTGGTTACCGGAGAAATTTGGCATCTCGAATCACAAGATCGACGGAGGCAAGGTTCACTCGGACGGCAACAGACTTCTAGGCGATGGGAAATCCTGGGAAGGTCTGTTCGGCGGGGCAATCTTCGCTGGACTTCTGACGCTGCTCGTACACATTCTCTGGCAAGGTCGTGCAGCCCCCGCCGGTAGACCCTTCATCGATCCTGTGAGTTGGGCTGATGCGGGGGATTGGTTCTGGATCGGTGGCGAATCCGGAGCCGCCTTCCTGATCGGTGCCAGTCTCGGCTTCGCCTGCATGCTCGGCGACTCATTCGGATCCTACATCAAACGCCGCCGAGGGCTCAAGCGGGAGGGGGAGACGAGTTCACGCGCGCCGCTTCTGGACACCATCCCATTCGCACTGGCGATATTCATCGCAGCATTCCTGCTCTTCCCCGATCAGATTATCACACATTCCGATCTCAGGCCGGCCATCCTAGGGATCCTGATCCTCACCCCACTGATCCATAGGGCGTTCAACATCCTCGGCCACCGCCTCGGCCTCAAATCAGTTCCATACTGATGGCATCCTTGTGACGTTCGCACCCCAGATTGCCTCTCTGCCCATTCTGCTTCGAGGAGGTCTCTCGGAATGCATTATCTCCTTGATGGGTCGCCCCGCGACCATGGCCGGAATGACTGTCCTCGTCGTTGGCGGGGGCGGGCGTGAACATGCGTTGGGCATCGGCTTGGCCGAGAGCGAATCTGTCGCAGCCGTCCATACCTGCCCTGGCAATGCTGGTACCGCAGCCATCGGCACCAACCACCCAATCTCGGCGAGCGATGTGGAGGCGGTTTTGGATCTCGCGATTGAACTCCGTGCCGACCTCGTGGTCGTCGGTCCGGAGGCTCCTTTGGTCGCGGGAATCGCTGAGCGTCTTCGCGCCGTCGACATCCCGTGCTTCGGACCCCACAGCGAAGGTGCGGCGCTGGAAGGCTCCAAGCTCCACGCCAAGCGAATCATGGAACGACTGGATATCCCTACAGGTGGTATCCAGATTCTACGTTCAGGAGCCGATATCGAAGCCGCCCTCGACCGCTATTCGGAACCATGGGTCGTCAAGCGGGATGTCTTGGCCGGCGGCAAGGGCGTCGTGGTGACCTCCGACAGAGCCGAAGCCGCCGAATTCATCGCGCAGAGCATAAAGGGGGACGGATTCGTCCTTCTCGAGGAATTCCTCGCAGGTGAAGAAGCTTCGATGCTCGTCCTCATGGACGAATCCGGTTATGTCTGCCTACCAGCGAGTCAGGACCACAAACGTGTGGGGGATGGTGACGAAGGTCCGAATACCGGAGGCATGGGAGCCTATGCACCAGCACCAGTGGTAACTGCGGCAGTTCGTCGCAGAGCCATCGAAGAGATCGTGGAACCGATGCACCATCACCTTCGCAATCAACTGATTCCATATCGCGGCTGCCTCTACGTAGGGCTGATGATCGACGCTGAAGGCGCGCCTTCTGTCGTCGAGTACAACGTCCGATTCGGTGACCCAGAGACCCAAGTCACGATTCCTCTGGTCGACAGCGATCTGGGCGAGTTGCTCCTCGCTGTCGCCAATGGCTCGGTGGCTTCTCTGAATCCTCGATTCAGCGATAAATCGGCTGTCACAGTCGTCTTGGCTTCAGAGGGATATCCGGCCGCCTCTGCTACCGGCAGAGTGATCTCAGGCGCTGACACTCGAATCGAGGAGGGCGACATCGTCGGATTCATCCATCACGCTGGGACCCGAATCGACGACGATGGCAAACTGGTTTCAAGTGGTGGTCGGGTGCTCGCAGCAACCGCAATCGCAGCCGATTTGAGAAGCGCAGTCGAGACTGCTTACGCAGTGCTCGACGAGGTTCAATTAGAGGGTTCACATCATCGCTCAGATATCGCCTACCGGGCCCTCTGAGCGAGTGGACGTCAGCATCCGCTGCTGCTACTACGTAGCAATAGAGCCGAGAACGATTATAACAGGACTTCAGGTCGCCGCGACGCTGAGCCTTCGGGCTGCAAATTGACGGAGATGAAAACAATGTCTTATGAAAACGGGAATGCGAGGGGAGGCGTGAACTCACAGATGAGTCTCGCAACAGCCCCAGTGGCGCTTGCAGGTCTTTTTCTGCTCTTCTTCACGGCCACCTCCCTCGCTGATGATGTGATGATTGACACAGACAAGTGGGTCATCCTTCCCATAGCAGTTGCTCTCGCGGCTGTTTTGGGACGGATCGGAGTCATCGCTCCTCTTGGAAATGTCTCATCTCACCGCACAGCGTTGATCTCGCTCGGTTTCGTAGCGCTCGCTTTCGTGGCCAACACGCTCGGTTTTGCCGCCCCGATTCTTGCCACGACCTTCACATTCGTGGGAATAGCGACCTTGTTGCTGGTTCAGAGTGAACGGAATGAAGAGGCGACGATTCTCATGGTCACCATTGCTGCCTTCCATCTCTCTGTATCGTATGCAGCGGCAATGCCCGAATTGACTCTGGCCGAGGGAGTTCAACTACAGACTCAACTCATCGATCTCCAGCGAGGCATCATCGGTGCCGACTTCTTCGCCTTCTGGTTCGCTTCAATCGTCTATGGTGTGATTCTGGCGATTCTATTCAGAGGTACTCTCGACAAAGCAGGTCGTGGACGAATCTTCGCACATCTTCCTGAGAGATTCGATCTTGGCAGCGCCAAGGAAACGTTGATTTTCATGGGAGTGATTCTCTCGGCTAACCTCATTCCCATGTTCTGGTTGGCTGGATTCACTGATGCTGCAGTCTTCGAATCTCATCTGTATCTCGGCAGCGTCTGGGCTATCACTACGTCGATCATCGTCATGTTCATCGCTTTCTGTCGCGCCGAGCGCTGGCACGTGATAGGCGCGCTCGTCGCTCTGAATTGGATCATCTACAGTCTCGCCCATCTGGTCGAGATTGGCAATCACCTTCCTGCTCGCCTCGAATTCTTCGCGGGCAATGATACGATGGGCGCTGGATCCTGGTTCCTGCTGACTTTCTGGGCGAATGTCCTCGCCGTCATGCTCGGTGTGCGCGGATATTTCGGCGACATCGCACCTCGCAGAGAGCCGAGTGGTTTCCGAATCTGGTGGAACGATAACAGTTATTCCATCCTCGTTGGATCTGCGGTCATCATCGGCTTCGCGATTCGTACCGGATGGAATGTGTTGCCTGCGATGAACGCGAATGTCACTGGTCTTTGGGACATGACTGGAGGCTCTGACCCTTGGTACATGAAGCGAGTCGTCGACTATATCGTAGCTGAGCGTTCACACTTCATATTCGACGCAGATAGGGCTTACCCTTCCGGCGGAATCAACCCTCGCCCACCTCTCTTCTCGTGGTGCCTCGCCCTGGGCGGCTTGGCTCTGGAGTGGCTCACCGGTACTCCTGCTGAGGAGGTTGTCTGGTGGTCTGTCGCCGGCTTCCCGGCGATTTTCGGCGCCCTCATCGTGCTGCCGATCGCGGGTATCGCGCGCCGACTCCACAGCGCTCAGGCGGGGGTTATCGCCGCGTGGCTGATGGCTCTGATGCCCGGTCACATCAGTCATTCGACCTTCGGCCTGGCCGACCACGACGCCTTCGCTCTGCTGTTCCTGACTTTGGCATTCTACTACTGGATCAAGGCTGTCGATGGAATCGGCAGCGAGCGGATCTTCCGCGACCCGAGTCCGAACCCGCTCTATCTGATCGCGGGCATGCGTGAGATGTGGCGACGCAATCCAGCCACCATGGCGAACGCGACTCTGGCCGGAATCAGTTTCGCCACCGTTGCTCTTGGATGGAAGGGATTCGTCTACGGACCGGGAATCCTCTTCCTGGCATATGCTGCACAGATCGTTCTCAACATGTTCCGCCGCCGTGACAGTCTACCGTTGACGGCGGCTGCCATGCAGATGATGATGACCACTTTCGTGGTTCCTTTGCCATTCTACATATGGCCTGGATTGAATCTGCTTCTAGCACCGAGCGGCTTCCAGCCGATGTTCTACATTCTCGGATTCACCATTGCGCTCGGTTGGGTTGCAAGTTCGTATCGGGACAAGCCATGGTTGCTGGTTCTCGGCAGCGGTGTGGTCCTTTTCGGAGGTATCCTCATGTTGCTCAGGGCTCTTCAGGAACTCGAAATCTACAATGGATGGGATATTCTCTTCACCGGCGGATTCTACTTCTCAAAGAACAAGATTTTCGGTACGATCGGTGAGGCTCAAGCGCCAAGCCGAGGTATTCTGTTCGCATCTTATGGTCCGATTGTTTCACTTATTGCGATTGGCTATGCCTTCGCGCTACTCTGGCGCGGTACTCGCGAGGATAAGCAGGGACACGCCTTGCTCGGCCTTTGGGTTCTCATCGCTACGTACATGGCTTGGACCGCCGGCCGATTCATCTTCAACGCGACGCCGGCGATGGCCGTCGTCGGTGCGATCGGCATCGCCGCGCTGTGGAAGCGAGCTGAGTTCTCGGTCTTCGTCAAGGAATGGCGTCGATCGGGCATCGGCACTCCGCGTGCCCGATTACGCTCGATTAAGCCTGCGAGCAAGAAGAGGCCTGCAATCCCGGCTCTGCTGCTGGTACTCATGCTCGTCGTGACTCAGCACGCGACTTACGGCATCGACGCGGGTATACCTCGGGGAGAGACAGCTGCGGGCGATGTCGATCAGACGATCTACGATCTCACTCCAGACATTCTGCGATTACAGGACCCGATTTTCGGCTTCTCTGTACTCGACGGTTCCACATACAGTCCCTCGGCATCCTGCAACGGCGGCTGCTGGTACATGGGGACCTTCGGACCTGGGTTCAATGGCGGTGGCTGGAACCTGGCTTACGAATGGCTCTCCGAACAGGACGCAGACGTACCATTCGGTAATCGCCCCGCTTTCGTTTCATGGTGGGATTATGGATTCCAAGCATTGGACTCTGGCGAGCACCCTACTGTTGCGGACAACTTCCAGTCTGGTATCCCGAACAGCGGTGCGATGTTGCTCTCTTCAGGGCAGACAGACACACTCGCGATGTTCATTGGAACCCTCGCACAAGGCGATCGCCGCTACACCGGTGATGGTGGATTCAGCGATGAATTCACGGCCGCGCTCAATCGACACCTGAACTACCCACAGCAAGCCGAATTCGCAGACATCATGTCCTTCGGCTTCGATGACCGCTCATTCGTCGAGGCCCGAGCCCTCGCCGTGATTGCAGAAGATGCAGGCGTAGAATTGTTGCATGGCGTTGATTTGGACAGCAACGGTATGCCGATTGAACCGATGTGGTATGTCTATCTCGACGGCGAGCAGATTGGCAATTCCACCACAAACGAATCTGCAGCCAGAGCCTCTTTCGATCAGACAAGAGCCAACTCTCAGCCTTATGAAGACAAAATCACGCACTATCAGATCGGTGGTTATCGATATACAGCAGACCTGATTGAGGACTTCGGTGACATTTCTACGAATCTTCATCGAGTCAATGCGAAACTCGGTCTTGCTCGAGCTTTCCTGACGTCCGCATTCACCCTTGAGGAATTGGTCGACCTGTACGACGACTTGACAACCTCAATCGAATATGAGGTGCAGGATTACGAAGGGGCATTGGGTCAGACAATCATCCGCAACAACGAGATTCGATACTTCGCGATAGATGACCGACTCTATCCACTGGGTGGCAGATACTACGAAGATTCGAGTTACCACCGTGGTCAGACGACTGGAATCTTCTACGCACCGACAACTCTCTCTGGATTGGATCCGGACCATTACATCGAGTCGGTGTATCTGACTCAGCGCGGTACTGGTCCCATAATCCCTATGACTCAGGCACAATACGAACAGGAGTATCTGAATGATATCGTCAGACAGCAATCAGGAGCTCTTCAGGATTCAACCTTGATCATCCAACTCGTCGATATCGATTACCAGCAGACCGATTCATTCTTTGAAACCATGATTTCTCGTATTTACGTCGGCTACGGCTCCAGCAGCCTCGGCCTCATGGGCGACCCCGCTCAACCGGGTCCAACCTGGGCCATCGGCGGAACTCCTGATTCCATCTTGGAGAATGCCTTCCCGCTGCCAGGCGCGATGATGAATCACTTCGTCATCGCGAACTGGTATGACGACGGTTCTAGTTGGCCGGATGCGGACAACAACAGCGTCGCCGACATCCACGATGGTGGCTTCGCTGCGATAGGTCGCGCCAACACGAATGTCAAGGTGGTGAAATACTACAGTGGCGCGACGATCGAAGGAAGCGTCGAACTCGATGGTTTCGGACCTATTCCAAACGCTCGTATTCTCATCGAGCGCGATGCTTTCAGCGGTGAAGAAGTCGCCGATGAGAATGGCAGCATCATCGATCAGGATCCGCGATCCTACTGGATTCCCATCGGGACGGTTGACGCTGATGAGAATGGCGATTATTCCTTCATCGTTCCAGCCGGTAGAATTCGGGTCAGCGCCTTCTTCGGTGAGCCCGATCTCGACACTGCTCGAGCCCAACTCTATAGCGGAGCTGGAGGAATGCTCAGCGACCTTGCGACCGATTCATACACATCCGAGCGCAATGTCAATCTAATCACTGGGATTCTCGGCAATGTCTCCGGCTCGCAATGGCTCGCCGAGACCATCGTCAACATCTCGGGTACCGCTGGACACAGCAACGGTGTCGAACACATCGTCGCTGACATCAGTGTCACCCCGGCCTTCGCCACTGGGCGCCTCATCTGGGCTGGCAACGATGCATTCGATGGAGATGCCATCACCGATGCCGTGGTCGAGTTGACTGCTTCGTGGAGCATGATCACACTCGACCCGATCACTCTCATGACCTCAACCGGAACCGTCAGTGGTCCTGACCTCGCCTTCCAGGGAATCGGCGAGGTCACATTCACTGGCGAAGGCGAGGTGATCAGTAATGGTGTCGTATCTGTTGATGACTTCTATGGCACTCACATGCAGACTATTCTACACGGTCACAGTCTCACCGCTGTTGGCCAGTTCAGTGGCCGTGGCACACTCTCAGGCGTCTTTGAGAACGAATCTGTGATCGACGGCGATTGCAATGAGAATGGCACGATGCCTGAAAATTACTCGGTCTGCTCACTCGCCGACGGAGATCATCTCGTCGACGGTGTCATCAATGCTACCGGACGATTCACCTCGAATGGCACATCTTCATTCTCGCAGATTCACAACGGATCGTCCTTGTCAGGATCCGGAGTTTTCACCGTCGATGCCTCCGATGAGGATATCGAAACCTATGGAACCATCAATGGAACTGGCACATTCGCTGGTGAGGGGATCTTCAGTGGGCCGATGGTTCAAGAGGGAACTTTCCATCTGATCAATGCGATTCCGGGTTCATACGACGTGACCATCATCTTCTCTGATGGAACTCGTGTAGAGATTTCCGACGGCTTCACCGTGCCGTATTCGGGAATCCCTTCCGTCACTACAATCGATGTCGCGGGTGGCTGGATAGAAGGCAAACTCGTCGACGACCAACAGAATCCGATTCTTCATCCGGTCTCGTTACAGGTGATTGATTCAGAAGATGCGGATGCAGTATCCGAATGCGCCGATATCATCTACGCGCCCTGCCTCATCACTCCTGATGAGAACGGTACTTTCAGCTACGGTCCAGTCATTCCCGGTGATTACATCGTGTCTCTGGATGCTGATTCGGATGGCTTCACGGAAGTCGATATGATCTACATCTTCGATGCGAACATGACTACTGAACTCGACTTCCCGAGTCCGGTACCAACGGTTCACGATCTGACTTTCACGCTCACGCGAACCGTCAACGGAACCCAGGAGAGTGTCTCTGATTTGAATCTCACACTCGTCAGTTCGGATGGCAATCAGGCTGATGTTGACGCCGTCTTCGATGAAGAAGATAATTCATATCACGTCGAATTGATCGACGGCGAGTGGATAATCAGTCACACCTATTCACCGACAGAACAGATGTGGGAGCAGATTGAGATCGATGGTGCTGACATCAATGCGAATTTCGTATTCCGTCAGAGTACACAAGTCACTGGCATCGTCTATTACGATACGCGCGTGGAACCCGGTGAGATAGATGATGCTCAACCGATCGAGCACGTCCCAGTCTACTTCCACTGGGAGGGCTTCTCGACCGCGTCATTCACCAACGGTCAGGGCATCTTCACTGTCGTTCTGCCCGTCGGAGCCGTGGTCGATGCGACGGTTCATGCCGGTACGATGAATGTCGTCAACGGAACCAGATTCACCGTCGCCGAAGACATGGAGAACATCACCATGGTTGCACGTCCCGGTAGCGAGGTCAGTGGAGCACTGAACCTCAACAGGCTGGGGAATTTCTATTCTTCGAATCTCATTGGCTGGGAGACGGCCACGGTGCTTGCCAGCCACGAATCGATCGATGCTGTCTGGCACATCGAGGTGGCTGACGACGGGATGTTCTCAACGGTTCTGCCTCAGGGTAACTGGACATTCACGACAGATCTCGAATGGCTGAATGTTACGAATTCCACACTGAATGTCGATGGCAAGAATGACACGATCAACATCATTCTGAAACCTGGGGATTCATTCATTGAAATCGATTTCTTCCTCGATCACGAAGGCGACAATGACCTTGCTAACGGCACACTGGTCGAATACAGATTCTCAATCGTTCCAATCAATGCTGTCGGTCAAAGTGTCGATGTCACTGTCGACGGCGATGAATGGACAGGCGCTGGTCATGCAAGAGTGCCGATCGAAGCGGGTGAATACCGAATCGATGTCGAGATTTCAGACGCACGCGCGGGAGACTTGTTCGGGACCCGCATCATGACTGGAGATCCATTCTTCGTCGTCGGGCTCCGCGGCGATGTCATCGAGCGTTCGATTGGCTTCGACCCCGAATGGCGCGTCGACTTCACTCTCACCAATGAGAGCGGTGGGGCATTGGCGGATCAGAATGTTCGATTCATCAACACCGAGACGGGATGGATACTCTCACGTCTCACCGATGGCAATGGCTCACTGGTCGACCATCTACCTGAGGGTGATTGGATCGTCTCAATCGTGGATGTCGACAATGGGCAAGCGGTCATGGAGGGACTGCGAGAGCGAATCACCGTGTCATCGGCAAACGCTGAGACCGAGCATTCGTTCTCCACCAGAGAACTCGCATTCTTCGCAATCGACCTGTGGAATGAAGGGAATGCGAGCCTCCTCGATGGCATGGAGTTGATTCTGACATCGAACGAGAATCTCGGAAACATCACTCTGGATCCGACGGACAACGGAGGATATGTGGACAGCAGTGTCGTTTCCGGATCATGGAATATCGAGTTGAATTTCACCGACGACGGCGATCGTTGGATCATCGAGACGACGCTTCTCGCTGAAGATGGCGTCGTTTCAGGAGCGAATGGAGTCTTCGATATCGAACTGACTCGATTGGTCAAAATGTCGGGAACCATCTTCTGGGATCTCGACGACGATGATGATGCTGATGTTGCTGAAGGCGTCCCCGATGTGAGCATTCACATGACCAGCGAAGATGCTGAGAACATTACGCTGGTCACCGATGCGAGCGGCCAGTGGAACGTCTTCGTGCCGCTCAATTCGACTTGGCACATCACCACTAATCGCACTGGATTCTCAGAGGAGAACCTCTCAGTAGCGATGAACAACGCCAATTCGATCGAAATCGAACTCTCCGCAGGCTTCGTCGATATCAGTGGAGTCGTGACTCACGATGATTTGACTTCTCTCGGCGACGATGTCATCCTCGAACTCATCCCCGTTGAGGGCATGGTTCGAGACCGTGTCACGCCGGTCAAGACACTGGTAAATGGTACCTGGAACGGCTCTTGGACCGCCACCGTGGAGCCGGGCAACTGGATTATCCGAGCGACTCATGAATCCTTGAATCTGATCGCAATGGCTGTCGTTGAAGCCGACATCGCGACCGGCGGCAGCGTCGATATCGAACTTCGACATGGAGGCTGGTTGCATCTCTCTACCGAATGGCTCGACTACAATGGCACGCAACACAGCCTCGCGGAATCGAATGTGATGGGAGCACAGATGGTCGAGGATCCGTCCTTCACGCTCTCGACTGGAGCGAGTGTCGAATGGGCCGCGATACTCGATGCATCAGGAAGCATCTCGATTCTGATGCCGAGCGGCACGATCGAGGTATCGAGTGAATTCGAAGTCAATCAGATGAATCGCACGATGGAATATACAGCTGGCAAGAACATCAATGTTCCAGCCTCTGGAACGGATCTCACTGCCTCGGTGACTCAAGAACTGAAGTTCAGTCGCATCACCAACCACGAGATCGATGCCTCAACCACCAATATGGCCGGCGGGAACACCACGGTGTCAGGTGATCTCTCAGATGTCACCGTGCTATTCGACGAGGATGGTAACTACAGTTCCGTCGATTACACACTTTCTCTTGATTATCTGGGTGACGAGCCCATATCGACCTTCACGGTCGTCGGAACCATAGGTGGAACCGATGGTTCGGATTGGGCTGTGACCTTCTTCAATCCTGATTCGGAGACATGGGATGATGAATTCACTTTCCAATTCGGTCTCTTGGACACCAACAACAGCACTACCTATGACGATCTGCGCGTACGTGTGACACCGGCCAATCTCTCCACCGCGCATTCGTTTGACGCTGGTCACAATGTCAGAATTCTGATTCAGACCGCAGATGGTTACAGCTTCGAGCACTCACTGACGGTCCGAATACCGCAGTTCCACTCCTTCGAATTGACAGAGGAAATGGTCGATATCTATGGAATCCGTCCTGGCGAATCCCTGAATATTGGAATCAAATTCCTCAATGCTGGAAATGGCGATGAGAAATTCGAGTTCGAGTTCGATGATACTCAATTACCCGAGTATTGGGAACGCACCGGCTCTACTTCCCACACCCTCGGTGCCTTCGTGATGACCACTCACACATTGATCGTCATCGCACCTGCGAATGCCACTGGCGAGGAGGATTTCACCATCACAGTCAACGTCACGGACAAGTCTGGCGGAACCTACCAACCGCTCGTGATTCATGTCAGAACCTCTCTTCCGGTATTGACGATTATCGAGGTGACAACTGGCACTGAACCTACTTTCGGCAACATTCATACATTCATGGTCAAGGTCGAGAACTCTGGCCTTGTTGACGCCAAGAATGTTGTCATCAATGCAACGGTTCAGGGAACCAACGTGTATGCCACACGGACACTCGACATCTTGGCTGGAGCCGAAGTCATCTACTTCATCGATGTCAATTTCACTTCCTTCGGACCAGAACAGATATGGATCGATTTCACAATCGAGGATGAGGATCAGGAGTTCGCCAACGATCCTGCTGTCAAGAGCAAGCGGTACACGCTGAAATCACCTGCCATCGATGACTCAACGGCGACGAATGTCATCATGTATGCCTTGGCAATCATGTTGTTGGTGGCATTATTCTACCTGACTCGAGGCGGTACACGCCGACCCGGCGCTCCATTCTGAGCGTCTTGAGAGGCGTGAAGAACTCGATTATAGGCGCGCAGCCCTCATAGGCGGAACGCGCGCGCGAGCAACTGGTGAGCGAATGGTCGGAATAGAGCATCTGGAACTGATGCCCGAGCCCGATGACTCGCGCCTACTCACCGCCGTCGACCCTGCAGCGCCCGGATATCCCGGTGTTGTCTATGGTAAATCCGACGAGGAAGCGCTGGACTTACGCTGGCCAATGGGTCCGATGAAGGAATATCTCTGGCCATGGGGGGCTGTCAGTTTCGCCGTAGGAACGGTTCTGTTGCTCATCACTTGGCCATTCATCCAAGCTTACCTGATTCCGATATTCCCTGATTCCGAGTGGGCCTACGAATCGACAGGAATTCGAGAACTCCAATCACAGGGCCTGTACGGCGAAGGGATCCACATCTGCATCGTCGACACCGGCATCGATATCGATCATCCGGACTTCGATCGCGTTCATCTGCGTGGATTCCGAGATTTCTACGCTAACCAACACGACGACATCCGAGACGTCGGAGAGGAATACCATGGAACACTTATGGCAGGATTATTGGTCGCTAACGGGACATTCATCGGCGCCGCTCCGGAGGTCAGCCTATCCATCGCATTGGCCCTGGGTCCGGAGGGCAGATCAGGTCAAGCGGACAGGGTGGCGCAGGCGATTCGGTGGTGTCGCATCACTCAGAATGTCGACATAATCAGTCTGAGCCTTGGCGGAGATCCTTCTGAATCGATGGCATTTCGCTCAGAGACAGTGGAAGCAGTCACCGAAGCGCTTGATGCTGGAATATTCGTCGTTGCTGCTGCCGGAAACAATGGCATGAGGTCATCCGTTGACGATGTCTCAGTGCCAGCGAGTCTTGCTGGCGTCATCGCCGTCGGGGCTTCAACGAGCAAGGGCGGAATCTGGTTGAACAGCTCGAAGGGGTCCGAAACCGACCCTCACAGTGGCTTGGACAGAGTATTTCCTAATCAGAAACCCGAGGTCACCGCACCTGGAGTGAGAATGTTCTCGACCGCGTCGACCTCGATTTCACCACCCTATGCATACTCGACTGGAACCTCGGATTCGACGGTTCTCGTCGCGGGTGCTCTCGCTCTCATCCTCGAGCTTTACGGTGATGCGATTCGAGGAGAGGATGGGATTCTCGATGCTGATGAGATGTCTCTCGTGAAACGCGCTCTGGCAACCTCCGCGTTGGCAGGCGAGGAAACTGATTCAGGTCATCATCAGAAACGTGGTTATGGTGATTTGAACGCCGTTTCTTGGGCTGAGCAAGTCGCTTTCGAACTCAATCTTGATTGATTTCGGAATCGATTCGGGTATCGAATCTTCTGAAATCGTATCACGCGAGCCTTCGGCTCGATTCATCCCTATGATTAAATCCACACTGATAGCCCCGTGATTCATGCAAAGCGACCGAGCACGGAGCCAATTCTTGGTGTTACTGATGCTGACAAGCGTCTTGGTCGCTCTAGTCGGCCCAGCGAGTCCAGTGATGGCAGCGAATGAGACCACGAGTGGAATCATCACTGGAACTGAAGTCTGGACAGGCACACATGTTCTCACTGGAGATGTCGCGGTTGCGGCTGGTGCGAAACTCATCATTCAACCGGGTACTACCATCACTTTCCCTAATGGCACCTCACTCGATGTGCGTGGAAACCTCTGCGCTGGGGTGTCTTCCTGTGGGGCAAACGGCAATGCAGGAACCGCAACACCCATCACCCTGACATGGCTGGAACCATCTCAGTCCAACGCTACTGGCGAATGTTATGGATTGGGTAGTGGGAATAGCAAGATCTGGATTCGGGACTCCTCGTGCGGAGAGGGGATGATTCTGAGAGATACGATGGATCTGTCTCAGTCCGGAATGCGCCACATTCATTTCGAAGGTGCGTGGGGCATTCCGTTCTATATCCAGTTGGAATTCGAATACCGCTTCGGTGTCCTGATTCTCGATGGCGCCAGCCCGACCCTGCGAGAGATGGTCTTCAACGATATCAACACAACCAGTGTTCTAGCCACTAATCTTGCTCAACCTCGATTCATCGGTGGAGAGTACATCGCTGGTAACGATGATGAGAGTGATGTAACGGGTCAAGCGGTCCAGATCTATGGTGGCGGCACGCCGATTTCGCCAATGGTTTTCGAGGATGCCCAATTCACCAGCACCAACAATGGCTGTGGCCGAAGAGATGGTGGCAGGGCAGCAATCTGGGCCTCGCAGACATTCATCGAAATCGATGATTCAGTGGTGGCCTCAGGAGATTTCGGATTCAGCATTCGGAACTCAGCTGGTAAAATCACCAACAGCGAAATCTCAGTAACTTGCAATGGTATCGATGTCAACAGCCTGAAGGCAGTCGCGAATACAGAATACAATCTCGAGATCGCCTATAACGATATCACAACCATTGAGGGCAGCACGATCACCGCTTACGCCGGTGCAAATGTGAACATTCACAACAATAATCTCGAGGGCGCGAGTGAAGGTTCTGGAATCGCGGTATATTCCAGCCGTGCCAATATACAGAACAACGAGATTGGACCGATTGGTGGTTGGAATGGGCTCTGGCTCCTCGGTTCCTACGATGTCATCGCTGAACACAATACAATCGTCGACACTCAGAGGGAGCCGATTCTCGCTGGTGAGTATGGCACTCAAGCACCTGCTCCGACAACAGCTAGGCTCTATCTCGCCAACAATACAATCTCCACCGCCGGCACCGGCGAATGTTCGAGCAGCAGGTGGTGGGATGGTACCTTCACCTGCCCAGCGATCATGATTCATCGCACCGGCGCGACGATTCATGACAATGTCATCAACGCGGCTGGAAGTGCCGATGGCATTCGAGCGACGGGTGGAATACTCGATGTTCGCAGGAATATCTTCAACGTGCCAGCGACGGGCGCCATCCTGCAGAACTATGACAGCGGATTTGCTGGAGACCAGCAATATGGAACGCTGGCTTTCTTCTCGAACAACGTCTGGAATGGGGTCGAAGTCACCTACAATGTTACCAAGTCATCAGTGACGGTGCAATCGGAATACATTCCGAGCCCGCCATCCGGACAGTACCCCGTCATTCTCAGTTGGCCTGACCAGGAGGCATGGTCTCACAATCAATGGCAGAATGGCATCATCCCTCATGATGTCCGGGCTTGTGCCACCTGTGAAGATTTCACTCCACACGATTTCCCATTGGCTGTCAACATGGACAATAATTCGACGATCTTCACCTTCTCGAATCTGTCTAATATCGATTTATCGAAGGTGTTGATCCACACGCAGCCGACTCGCTACGCAGTTCAGGTGCAACGCGCTGAACTTGTTCGATTCCAGGCTCTCATCAACGGGGAGCGAGTCGAAGATGCCAACGTGCTGATCGAGGATGCTCACGGCAACGATCTCTACAGCCTCGAGACCGATGCAGATGGTTACACGCCATGGTTCTCGTTGGCATCCAACTTCCACCTCGATTTCCGCGGTTTGGATGGAGGCGACAACCCCGATGGTTTCGCAGATGATGAATACGAGGATTCTTGTTCGGATGGGGTGGATAACGACGGTGATTTACTCGCCGACACCGACGATCCGGATTGTGATCACAACGCTGGAACCCGCGAATTATCCCTTTATCGATATATTGCATATCGCTTCGGCTTCGGCTTCGATAATGGTGAATTCACCCTCACCGACACAACGTACCAAGACACCCTTTTCCTGGAGAATCTTGCACCTTCGGTGTCTGTCACTCAATCTGATGGGCATTCCTACCGACGGGTCGTCAACCTGACTGGTTCAGCCTACGATGGACAGTGGGCTGGTATCTATTCGACCGATGAACTGGCACAGTGGGATCAGCGCGGATACGTTCATCGTGTGGAGATAAAGGATCCATTTACCAGTGAATGGGCCGCTGCAGGTCACGCAACCGATGCCAGCGGAGCGGCAGAGGGTTCGGTCACCAGAAATAATCATCCATTCAGCAGCTGGTACTATCTGATCGACATGAGTGATCGTCAGGAAGGCGATTACACCTTCGAATTCCGTTCCTTCGATGGGCTCGATTACAGCCCAATCATCACCAGGACCATCAAACTGAACACCGAAGCACCAACGCTGACGGTGACATCACCCAGTTCCCAATCCACACATGCCGATGGAACAGTCTCTTTCGCAGGCACCGCTGCCGATTCCTACGGCTGCCCCTTCGCTTGCGGCAGTGATATCGACCATATCTACATTCAGATCGACGGCCCGAATTATCATGTCGTCACTTCTACTTCGGGTTCGACTGAGTGGAGTTGGACCTGGGATTTCAGTGGCCTGCCTAGAGAGTTGTCTGTCTACACATTCTCGATCTGGGCATCGGACTCGGATTTCTGCAAGGGCGAAGTTGACGAGTGCGAGGCAGTTATTCTAGAATTGAACATAGACAATCAGAACTCAAGACCATTCGTCAGCCTGATCAGCCCTCAGAACGGCCAGATTTATTCGGTTGGAACTGAAACGATCATTCAAGGTGTTGCGCGAGATAATGACGGAACAATCACACGAGTCGACATCGAGGTTCTCGATGTGGCTAACGGTTACATCAATATCTATTCGAGTGCGGTGACCGATATTCTTCCGAATGGAGCCTGGGTCGACGAGTGGGATTCGAGAGTGATGGTCCACAACATGCAGTACCTCATCCGAGTACGCTCATACGACGGCTATGATTTCAGCGACTGGACGGAGGCGCAGATAGTCGCTGACAACCCACCAGACGCTGGAAACAATCGCCCGACCTTCGACTCGACTGGCTGGCAGCCAGAGGTCAACCTCTACTGTGAGATGGAATCTCAATCACAGGACCGCTGTACCAAGGCAGAGCTCGATCTGCTGCAATTCTTCGACGATCAGGATGGCGTGCAGCACCTGATCCTCTCGGTCTACGATGACGAGTCGCGCACATCCGACGACCTTTACGGTCTGGTGATCAATGTCGGAACTGATGGGATAGCCATTTACAACCCCATTTCGATGTTCTTCTACGATGCAGACATCAATACATGGTCGTTGCAGAATGTGATTTTCGTCGCTACCGATCAACATGGTTCCAAGGAGATTTCATCGCCCGTGACCTTCAACGTGATTCCCATCCGATTCACCGTCGAAGATCCCGATTCGACGACAGCTGGGCGCTACGACACAATCACATTCACGGGAATCGGTCTGCCGGGCAAGACCGTGAAGGTCACCTTGGACGGCACCCAGGTCAATTCGACGGTGGTGAGAGAGGATTCGAGTTGGACGCTTGGAATCCCAGGCTCGATGCTTTCCGAGACCGTCACTCCAATCTTCTCCATCGCTGGATCCGACCCGATCATGGGGGCAGCGATCTCACCGCCTGGTGAGAGTGGCGAAATGAGTATCTTCACGATTATTCTCATCGTCTTCGTCATCCTCGGACTGCTTGGTGGCGCCGCCTTCTTCTTACTCGAGTTCGAGGATGAGGACGACGAGGACGAAGGGCTTGACGCAAAGCAGGAGATCGTGGAAGAAGTGGTCGATACCTACGCCTGGGGAAAGGCCGAGGAGAGCACCGAATCATCACCTCCCGAGTTTGTCAGATCAGATGATAATCCCGGTTGGATGTGGGATCCAGTAAAGGAAGAATGGGTTCCAGATCCCGACCATAACGAGTGATGATGCATTGTCGTCCACCTCGCGGGAATGTTCTTGAGTGAATCTCAGCGCTCAAGCGCGCATGGCGACCATGGCTGTGCCCAGACCGGGCGTCCAGGAGCGAATTCTGCTTCATCTACGGGATTATGTCGATTATGCCGATAAGGTCGAGGTGCCCTTCGCAATCTCTCAGATGGGAATCGCGAATGCGGTCGCAATCGCCCGTTCCAATGTCCCTCGTGCAATCTCGGGAATGAAGGAATCGGGTCACCTGATTGAACGCCAGGCCCACGTCACTGGTGTATCGCGCAAACGCAAGGCCTACTTTCTGACATCAGATGGGGTCAACCTCGCTGACGACATCTGGGAGAAGGTGAGTACGCAACCGATTCGCTTGATTCTTTCTGATGGGCGCGCCGAGATGGTTGATCTTCGATTAGCCCTCGAGGCGACTCAATTACCACTTCGACACGTCGACATCCTTCGTTATCTCGATGATTCCGGGACGGTAGATCTGAGCGCTCTCTCACCCGATCTCATCGAGAGGGACCTCTCGAAACACATCGAGAAACAACTCGTCAATTCTCTCAACGACCTACCCCGAATGCGTAGATTCTACGGCCGCCTGGATGAGATTACCAGAATGGCCGATGTGCTTGAAGAGGAATCGACCACACTTCTCGTCCCAGGGATAGCGGGAATCGGTAAAACCGCTCTGGCTGGTAAATTGCTAGAGCGATTCACTCACCGACGCAATCTTCTCTACCATCGGTGTCAGGATTGGGAGGGGTCTCGTGCCTTCCTCGAGGCTTGCGGCGAGTGGATATCGATGATCGGAAACAACGATTTGAACGATTATCTGGCTTCGACAGCGGTTCCGCAAGCCTCGATGGCGGTCAATCTCATGGTCGAGGGTCTTGAGACCTCACCAGCGTTGATAGTCATCGACGACATTCACAAGGTTGCGGACGAGAATCTCGTAGCCATCCTCAGAGCACTGACACTTAGATTGGGGGAGTTGGAGGAGTTCGGCCTCGTCATGTTCAGCCGTTCATTCCGGATGGTTGTCCCTGAGACGGATTCGGCGGGCGAACTCGTCACTCATTTCATGCCGTTGGAAGGACTCGATCAGGATTCGAGTCGCCAGATTCTAACTACCATGCCAGACATCGAACTTCAGAAGTTCCTGCACATCTATACCTTGTCCAGAGGGCATCCATTGGTTCTGGAACTGATCAACAGAGGAAGTGTCGGAGAAACCTTCCACGCAACGCTTGAGGCTTTCGTGGAGAAAGAGATTTTCAGTAAATTGTCTGGTCAGCAGAAGAGATTGCTGGGTGCAATAGCTGTCTTCAGAGAGCCGATGCCGCTCGAGTCTCTCTTGGGCCTCGATTCGGAAATTGATCTCCTCGATGAGTTGGTGGAGAAGGGGTTGGCTCGCAAGATCGATATCGAATATTACGATGTCCACGATCTGGTTCGGGAATTCCTTGTGCGCTCGATGGATGAAACTCTGAAACACGAACTTCACGCCAATGCTGTCGATTGGTACCGCTCGCATACCGATACTGTTACCGAGAAGATCGAATATATCCATCACCTGAACGCTGCCAACGACCTCGACACATTAGCAGAGGTTCTGAACAGCAGTGGTCGTACTCTGGTCAAGGCGGGTCACACCGAACTTCTCGGTATCCTGCGCTCACTCGAATCCGATGGATTCGACCCCATTCACTGGGGTTTGATCAGGGAGTTACGAGGTGACATTCTTTCGATACAGGGTCGCTGGGATGAGGCTGAAGAGGAGTATGATGCTGCATTACCAGTCGCTCGCAAGCACAAGCGCGCCGCGCGGGTCGCCAGACTGCTTTCTGCTAGAGCCGACATCGCAGTGAAGCGAGGCGCGAATGACGATGCTCTGGAACTTCACCGACAGGCTCTTGAGATTCAAATCGGCACTCGCGATGCCGTTGGAGCGGCTCGTACGTACAATAACATGGGCTACATCTATCGACGCAGGAAAGACACTCGCCACGCTCTTGAAGTATACGGAAACGTCGAGGAGTTGCTCGAATCCGAGGATGATCCAGAACTCATGGCTGCGAGGATCCGCCTCGCTGCAGCCTTCCTCGAGATGGGAGAACTCGACCGCGCACGAGATCACGCTATGAGCGCTCACGATGAGACCAAGGAGAACGGCCAAGCCACCCTTCACGCTCGTTCACGTGCTGTTCTCGGTAGATATTACGCGCGAATCGGAGATAATGAATTGGCCCTGCTGCACTACTCGGGCGCTCTCGAGATACTTTCTGGAGCGACCGATCCACATAGTGCCGTGGAAGTCGAGATGCTGCTCGGTCAGGTGCTCAGTGATGTGGGTCGAAAAGCAGAGGCAGCAGAGCATTATCTCGACGGTCTGGCCCTGGCCGAAGCGAACGATTTCCGGCTGCTCCAAGGCGAGTTGCTGGCGCGACTCGGTGAGGTTGAGACCGAGAGATCAACTCGAATGAATTACCTGCAACGCTCGTTGACTGTCTTCCGAGACCTCGGAGCAGTCGACAGAATGCGCGATGTCCAGACAGAAGTGCATCGGGCTATCATGGGACCTTGAATCAAACAACGGAAGATATCCGTTCGGGCTCGCTCTGACCAAGATGATGTGAGAATTCGGGACCTTTTTGAGTTGAAATCGAGAGGTCGCCGTTGAAGCGGTCCCCAATCTGCAGAAGAACCTCGCTTTCTGCGAGGTGAGGGGCGTTATTCTTCTCTGAAAGATGGCACAGGACAATGCTCTTCAGATCCGGATGCAGCAATTCCACCAGAATCTCCGCCGTCTGCGGATTTGAAAGGTGACCTCCTCTGCTAGAGATACGGTGTTTCAAACGCTCCGGATATGGTCCTGCGAGCAACTTTCCAGGGTCGTAATTCGCTTCTATCGAGATGTGTTCACAGCCTGCGAGATGTCGCATCAATTCGACTGTCGCTTCACCCAGATCGGTGACGACAGCAGCTCTCCGACCGTCGCCGTTACTGGCGATGATCGCGACATTCTCGGCGTCTTCGTGTGGCACCGGAACCGGCAATAAGCTGAGTTCGTCTGAGATCTCCAGCCGTTGCAGGCCTTCGAAGGTTCGTACCTCTGAAATCGGTTGCCAACCCAAGCGCAACGCAGTCTCCAGATTCGAGTGAAGGTCTGCCTGCCAACGCTTCGAAGCACGCACTGCTGATTTTGAATGATCAGAGTGATGATGACTCACCACGATTGCATCGATCGACTGTGGATCAACTCCGCTGAGAGCCAGTCTCAACTCCATCTGTCGTAATGAGAATCCACAGTCGACGAGTACCTTCGTCGTCTCCGTAGCCAACAGCGTTGAGTTACCACCACTGCCGCTGCCAAGATGTGTGATCTCAAGCCCCATGGAACAGTCACTGCGGCGTGACTGTCCCCCCTTCAATTAATCCGTGGATGTCGTCTGTTGAAAGCGGAAACCTGACTTCACGCACATGCACGACGGCCAAGCCGTCGCTGAGCCGGGCTTCAAGCATGTCCGAACGACGCTCCATCATCATCATAAGTCAAGCAAGAGCGCTCTGAGATGTCCAGACGAGGTCATATCATGCGTCGCAAGCAGACCGCTTTCTTCGTCACCCTCCTCATTCTGAGCAGCCTCGTCTTCGTCTCACAGACCCGCCCACAGGCACCAGTATCATCGGTTGCCCCTGATGAGACGGATCAAACCGGACCTATGGCCGTCGATCAAGACGAGGATCTCATCCCTGACATCCATGAGGTGATTTTCATGGAACCTCGTCTGATTGAGACCCCATTCGGCATCGTCGTGGTCGATGGCCTCGATCCATTGAACGGCTCAGACAACGTCACCGACTTCGATCGAGACGGCGCCAGCGCTCTGATGGAGTACTGCTGGCCCTGGACGCTCGACACCTGTTTCACAGAGAGATTGTCGTTGACTGGCAAACCACCTGAAGAGACCAAATCGGGTTTCAGGGAGTATCTGGACCCACGTGAATCGGACACTGACGGTGATGGGTTACCCGATGGTTTCGAGATTTACATGTGTACCGAGGGTGGTGCAGGTTATCAGAATCAAGCGACGAGCCAGTGGACCTGCCTGTACTTCGACCCTCTAGACGATTCTGATGCAACCGCCGATGTTGATCTGTGTATTGGGCAGGCAAGTCAGTGGGGATGCGGTGACGGTTTCGATGTCAACCGAGACGGAACCATCGACGTCGGCGAGCGTTACACGAATTCTGAGGAATATTGGTTCGACGCGCCCACAGGTTGGTTGACCGAACGAGACGGTCTCTGGTGCGCCGGCGAGATGCCTAATCTCCACCCAGACGCCTGCCAAAGCGAGAACCGCGACGCCGATGGATTCCATTTCGATGTCGTCGAGCGACCGACAGGCGATTCAGGCTGGCTGGGCACCGACCCGCGAAAGATCGACTCTGATTATTACGCGTGGAGCGAATTGACTCCTGTCAGTCTGGCGGTGCCCGGCGATGGCATACCAGATGGTTGGGAAGCCTATCATGGACTCGACCCGCGCAACGCCAGCGACGCCATCGTCGACACCGATTCAGACGGTTGGGACATCGACCGAGACGGTTTCATCATCCCCGATACTTCAACGGCGACAGCGCGTTGGGGCGAAGCGTTCAGCAATTACGAGGAATATATGGTTCATCTCGATAGCGGGAATTGGGTCAGACCAGGCCTGAGGGGTGCGATGCAAGGCGCAGACGGGGGTGAGGTCCTCTTCTTCGATCAAACCACTGAGACCAGCCTCGTGGACGGAGCAGTCCACACGGTTCTGACCGACCAAGCTCGCGATCGCCTGCTGGTCGGCTCAGCTTATGGAATCACAGCGATTGACCCATTCGAAGGCTCAACTTCGAAGCACGAATTACCGACTGGAATGGAGATGAACACGATGATTCGCTGGACGACAGATTCGAGCGATTATCTCATCATCGGCACAAATGCTGGAATTCACACCATCACACTGGAGAATGGCTTACCCTTGATGGATACACTCAGTGAATCAGACCTCGGTCCTGTCACATCGATTCATCAGATGCAGACCGGAAGCGGGGGCCTCGACATCCTGCTCTTCGGTCACGGCCAAAATGCTTGGACGACGAGTGTTTTGGAATCTGCTACAGAGGGCGGTGAAGCGATGATTCTTGCTCCGAGTCCGGTTCAGCCGCTCATCGACATCGCAGTCGAGCTAAATGCGAAATTCACGACTGCGATACACATCGAAATGGACGGTCGCGGGCCACTCTTACTCGTCGGCACCGACAGCGGACTGATTCGCTGGGACACCGCTGACGCGACTACCTCTGTGGGCGAGCCAACTTGGATTTACACGACAGAGACAGCTGAGGAATACGTCCTCTTCGCCGACCTCCTGAATTCTTCGAAATCAGCAGTAGTCAACGTTCTCGAACCGGCAGGCCCACTCGCCGCCGATGGTTCCCTCGAGGAGGTCAGTGGCATCTGGTTGGGAACGCCCGGCGGCGTCCATCTCATCAATCTGGATCTCATTCTAACTCTACCGAAACAGGCTTTCAACACCGACCGCATGTTCAATGTCGAGCGATGGGAAGAGGGTGCGAACGACGTTCATGCGATCTTTGCTCTAGAGGGCAGCATTGTGGTAGGATCGAGAGATGGTTCATGGGCGCTCGAAGGTGGTTCTCACGGCATTCTCGGATTGAATGAGAATCAGACCCGCATGCCTGGACTCGTCACCTCCTTAACGACCCTGATCAACGATGGCGAAGTCTACGTCTTCGCAGGGATCTCCCCTGGCAGATTCATGAATATCATGCCAATCAATCCGCAGTCAGCCGATTCAGACCTCGACGGCATGCCCGACGGTTGGGAATTCGCCTATGGGCTCGACCCAACCGATCCATTCGACAGAGACCGCGACGCCGATGCAGATGGAGTCCATTTCGATGTCGGTGGCGTCATTTTCAGCCGTGACTGGACCAATCTCGATGAATATCGCTTCGTCACATCGAGTGATAACGGATTCAACGGAACCGACCCGCGCGAGACAGACACTGACGGCGACGGTCTGACGGACGGCGAGGAATATTGGGGCTGGTTCGCCGATTCAACAAATTTCGATTGCCATTATCTCAATGAGGATTATGTCTGTTCAGAAGAGGACGGCGAGGCGGCTTTGCAAGTCCACCATTCGGGATGGCTGGGCTCTGGAGCAGGCGGAGGAACCGATGGACCGACCGACCCGACGAGCGCCGATTCGGATGGTGATGGCATGCCAGATGGCTGGGAGATAGAGAACCGCAGATGGATCGGCGATGTCTACACCGGCGGCAACCTCTGGACGCTCGACCCGCGCGACCCGACCGATGCAGACGCAGATGCCGACAACGACGGCCTCTCGAATCTCTGCGAATACATGTGGGGCAACCTGCTTGAAACCGTTCTGCGCGAGGGTCTTCCTACCCATGGCGAGAACGCCAGCGCAGCCGAGAACTGGACTAAGACCGACCCCAACAATCCAGATTCAGACGGCGACAGCCTGCCAGACGGCTGGGAGGCTCGTTACCAGTGTTCGTGGGCGCGAAACAATCGTGGGATCAATCCACTGAATGGCTCGGACGCGCTCAACAATCCCGATGGCGACGGCTATGATGTCAACCACGACGGCGTCCTCGACCTCAACGAGAGTTTGGTCAATTGGCTGGAATATCACCTCAAGGACAACATCATCCACACCGATTCGACCGACACCGGGCTCGAGTTCCCTGAGAATTTCACTACACTGCTCGCCGATGAGTCCTGGATCGGATTTGCTGGTGGCTCTTTCGGCTATCACACCAGTCTGATGTACAGCAGTCTGGTGAACGGCACGACTCCCGAAGATGTCGGCGCCGCAAATCCTCTCTCGGCGGATTCAGACCGTGATGGCATGCCAGATGGCTGGGAAGTCTACTTCGCCCGTTGGAGTCTCTTCGATGAGGCTTGGACACTAAATCCGGTCGATGAGAGGGATCAGACGGGCGACCCTGATGGAGATGGGATGAACAATTGGGAGGAATACAACAGCATCGACGGCAATTTCAGCGAAGTCGACGACCTGACGACTGTGCCGCAGTTCTACCTGCTACACGTCGGCGGTGAGTTGCTCGCAACACCTTGGCTTTCGGCTGAATCAACTCGCTCATTCGGCTCATTCCTGACGCAGGACCAGATCAACAAGACTGGCTACACCTCCGACCCCAACGTAGCCGACACCGATGGCGACGGCCTGCTCGACGGCATCGAATTGATGTTCACGCGCTGGAACTCCACCGACCAGGTCTGGACACTCAACCCGCTGGTCGCGGGTGATGGCGGGTACGACTCCGACCACGACGGCATCACAGACCTTGTCGAGCTGAATCTGACCAACAAAAATCCACAGAATGGCGGCCTCTCCCCACCCGACGCACCTCGCCTCTGGGAAGAGGCTGAGAGCCTCGACCCCGACGAAGCGGTCAACAGAATCTATCGCATCCTCTTCACCAAGGAGGGCAGGGCAGAGATCGCAATCGAGCAATTCGAGAATTGGCAGAACGGCGACCAAGCACTTCCACTCCTCCAGGCCCTGCTCGGAATCACCGACCCGAACGCCGAGGACACCGACCGCGACGGCATGAGTGACGGCTACGAATACTGGTTCACCGAGTGGAATCTCGAAGACAACATCTGGACCATGAACCCGTTGACCGACACCGATGTTCACGTCGACAGTGACGATGATTCGTACGACTGCGACGGTGACGGCTACATTTCCGACTCCGAATCCTTCGACAATCTCGCCGAATACGACGCCCGAGTATACGGCAAACGATCGGCTGTAGGAACCATCCCCAACGGCACCGGACTGGTCTCCTACGGCCTCGACACCGTAACGGCATACATGCAGGAGAAGAGCATGTCGCAGGCAGCGGCATCCGACCAACTCTACGTCCTCTTCGCGACCAAGAGCCTCGTCTCGGCAGAGCGCGCCGGTCTAATCAACAATGTCGACCCAGACAATTTCAACATCAGCCTCGCCGGAGTCTCCGACCCGACAGACGCCGACTCCGACAGCGACGGGCTGCCAGACGGCTGGGAGTTCTGCTTCTCGATCTACGGACAGTGGATGCCGGTGAACGCATATCGCTGGTCACTCAACCCGCTCAACCCACTTGACATCCATTACGACCCAGACGCAGACGGCTGGTACGACCGCACGATTTTCGACACACCAGCACAGCAAGGCGCTTGGGAGAACAGAGAATTCACAGCAGCACCAATCGAAGAGCAGCTCGGCCTATCAAACTCGAACCTCTACTTCACCAACGAGATGGAATACAATAACGGCACCCATCCACTCGATGACGACAGCGATGACGATTCCCTGATCATGGAACCTGTTTTCACATCAGGAAGCGTAACCGACTACATCCAGAACATGAACCTCTCCGACGGCCGTGAGGTGTTCAAGTACGGAACGAATCCACTGGACAACGACACGGACGGCGACATGATGCCCGACTTCTATGAGTATTACAGAGGATGGAACGAAACCAACGATAACTGGTCCTCATACCTGCAGATCTCAGTCGTTTGGTTCCACGTGACGCCGACTGTGCTGAAGCCAGTAACAGTTGACGGCGGGACCATCGGACGGCCCACTTTGGATTGGGTGTGGTTCACGCACGACGCGACGGACGCGAGCGATGTGGGGCAGGATGCGGATAACGACGGCGATTGGGATTGCACATCCGGAACCTGCGTTTACGTGCCCTACAACAACTTCCAGGAATACTACGGCGTGGTCAATGCGACCCTCGCTTCACCAACCCTGGTACGGCAGGCGAACCTCTACGATTGCTCGGGGAATGTGGTGCAGGAATGGTGGCAATTGCGCGAGTCGCTGCTGGGTACTTGTGGCGGGCTTGCAGCGCTCGAATCCAACTATTTCCGCATGTACAAAATCAACAATAACGACGAATTATATGCTTACATCGTCGATGACCACGATGCTGATTACCAATATCTCGACACCTCCGACGATGAGATTCTGGTCAATGGGGCTTGGACCGATTCCTACAACCGCTTCGCGGGTGACAAGAACCACCTACCCAATACTGGACTTGGCGAATATGTCTGGGGTTGGTGGTTGATCGATATCGATGGCGACCAGATCGCTGATGGGACCGATCCGACGAATTGGGATACCGACGGCGATTGGTTGAACGATCTGTTCGAGATACGCGATGATCTGCTCGACGGCGTGCGCGGGAACTCCGGCTCGCCGATTCGATACGATGACCGGACGACATCTTGAGTCAGCTTAGGCTGGGCCTAGTCACTTCGGTTGCTTCTTGAATGGGGTTCGGTTGGAATGCTCGTGGATGAGGATGCGAAGATGCCTAGCGCCGATGAACCGGTGGCGGAGCGTCTGCTGTTCCTGCAGGAGAACATGGTCAACTTCGTCAAGCAGTACAGCCTTCCAGTTGTCGAAGTCGCTTTGGTGGTGTCGAAATACATCCGAGCCCTGAAGGGCTCGCTCGAGGATGCGGCTGAGGCGAGCGGAGAGGTGTTGCCTGCGAGGCTCGCCGAGCCTTGGGCGGTCGAGATTGACGGTGTTGCTCCGGCGATTGACTCCTTCTCTCTCGACCGCTTGCTCGGTTCTCTGGATGAGGACCGGATGGATATCTTCGATACGATAATTCGCACAATCGTCAATGGCAGCGAGATTCCTCTCGCTTCCGCGCTGACCCTGCTGCGGGACTGGGAGATGCGGCTGCGCGTGCAGATGGCAGAAGCGACGAGCCCCGGGCATCTGTTCAGTCCGATGGACATACCAGAAAATTTCTGAATCAGAGGGTAGCGTCTGAACAGCGCCTCAGTACGGCGGACGATTGATTGACGTTGAATGTCAGATTATTCAGTTTTCACAATATGCTATGGACTGAGTTTGTACATTCCCGCACCCAAGATGCCTAGAATACCAGCCACTATGGTCATGTACGCATTGAGTCCCACCGATACTTCATCTGCAATGTAAGTCTGGTCATGCATCGTATACCACACCACAACAGCTGCCAGTGCCAAAATGCCTGCTGCCCCCATGAGCAATGTGACCACCCACGTTTTTTCAGGATTGAGAAGAGACAGTAAGATTGCAATGCTTCCGATGGCAATGACAACCCACAGAATATTCGTAGTTGTGCGTCCGGCAGATTCCATATCGCACATCGGTTCGTAAGCAGAATCACTCGTTGCACATGCAGTGGAATATTCAAGGGGGTCACCTAGGTTTCCGTCTACTGAATAATATGCTTCATGAAGACCAAAATGGGACCCATGGAGACGATCATCGTTGGGATTCATCCCTTCATGTGTACGCCAAGAATGACCAAACATTCCCCATACTACGAGCGCTAGACAGGCAAGAATCATTCCAATTGCAAGATACTGTAGTATTCGCCCGGACATATTTTTTCCCCCATTCACTTGACTCGATTAGTAGGTGGGACGCTACAATTTGCCCGTTCAAGAGATGATGGTTTCTGATCTGGCGACGATATTGCTCGAAACCCACCACGCATCGCCAATGGACCACAGATAGAGCACCGGCCAGAGCAGGACCGTGAGAAGCAACGGGAACTGGACGGCGAACCAACCGGCAGCCTTGCGGTGCTGACGGTTGAAGTGCTGACCGATGAAGAGGAAGGGAACCAAGGCCAGCAGGAAGGCGATGATCGGCCGCAGGGCTCCCCAAGGGCCGATTCCACCGCTGATCTCGTACCAGATGACCTTGACGACTCGAATCGGATTGACGCCTGTATCATCGCCATCATCGTCGACGATCTCGACCACGAACTCGCTGCTCATCAGCCACCGCTCCCGACACTGGCGCATGAATCTGACTACGGATTGGGTGGGGCAAAGGACAACAATGTGCGGTTACGAGGACGCCGTGTGCCGCCTCGAGTTCTGCTGACGGGCTTCCCGCCATTCTCGACATACGAGCAGAATATCTCGCAGATCCTACTCGAAATGGTCGCCGAGCGTGGAATCGAAGGCTTAGATGTTGAAACCATGTTACTCAGCGTCGATGAGGCTGGTTCGAGAAGCGTTGCCGAGATGATCTCAGACGGTTCTCGCTTCGATGCGATAGTCCATCTCGGATTGGCCGACAAACGACAGCACATCAGCCTCGAGAGGTACGCATGCAACACACTCGACTTCACCGAGGTTGACAATTCGGGCCGAATAGAATCTGGCGAGGTCGTCGCAGGTGCCCAGGAAGTACACCAAACGACGACCTCGATACACGTCTTGGACGAAGAATTCGACGCCGACGAGCAAGTTGTCTGGAGCACGGATGCCGGCGGCTATGTCTGCAACGAGACTTACTTCCGCACCCTGAACGCCATCCACAGCTCATCAGCAACCGCATCCGACGGCCGCAATCTACCCGCACTGTTCATCCACCTACCCGCGCCAGAGCACATTCCTCTCGATTCCCAATTCGAAATCGTTTGCCGAGCCGCCCAAGCAATCGCCAGCAAACCGCGGCTCGAAGTCGTCGGAGCACTGCTCTTCGACGAAGCAGGCAGAATCCTGACCTGCCGCAGACCACCCGAGGACGTTTGGGGAGGCTGGTGGGAGTTTCCCGGAGGCAAGGTCGATAAAGGCGAAAAACAGGAAGAAGCATTGGCTCGCGAACTGCTCGAAGAACTCGGGATCAACGTCATCCCCCTCGCCAAAACAGCCGATCTGTCACACGATTACGAGGACCGAACAGTAGACCTCCACATCTGGGATTGTGGCGTCATAGACCCTATTTCAGTCGAGCCGACAGAACATGACCAAGTACGTTGGTTATCGCGCGAGAATCTCGCAGATGTCAAGTGGCTTCCGGCCGACGAGCCGCTGATTCTGCGATGGATCGAGAGCGGGATTCCTCAATCCTGATCCTCGTTCATCGTCGGCCTGCCATGCCTGTTGAACCACTCTGTCGAGCTCCCGTCGGCTGCCATCCCGTAGCCATCGCCGACGCTTCTCGGAACATGATTCCGCCCTTCATGCCAGGTTTGTTGCTCAAGCCAGAGGCCGAGATCCTCGCCTATGAGACTGACATCGATGACGCCGCCAATCGGCCTTTCATCGACGACGAAGGCGATTTTTCCGGCGAAAGCCGCCTGTCGAGAGAGTGCGAATGTAGTGGAATCTCCGTCAAGATCGAGGCTCATCGCATCGAGTGCCGTGTCGAGAATCCGGTGCTTGCTTGCAACCTTGAAAACCAGCTCCAGCGACTTTGCTTCACCGACCAACCGTATCGCTCCTCGGTCACTCGGAAACTCCTCCCTCGTGGGCATCACATCTGCTTGCCAGTCGGGAAATATCGCTTGGATGGAATCGACGACGCGTTGCGGTTCTTCATGCGGAAGCAGCGTTGTCGCCACCGTGATGGTAGGCTCCATGAAGCGTTCGGGGTGGACTCAGGTCATCATCTCTGTGGGGGGTTGTGGTTTCGAGTCGTCAGACTCGTTGGGATAGCCTGTGATTCCTATTTGCTCGACCTAATCGCTCCCACCGTCACGAATGGTTCAAACGGGAATCGTTTGAGGCCGCGCCATGACCGAGCGCTCGCCGTGGATGGGAGTAGCGTTGCTGGCGGCGCCAACCCTTTGTGTCCTCGCGATTCGATTCAGCATCACCGCGCTTGAGAATGTACTCAAAGAGGATCTTGTCGCACAGGCCGTGATACATGGTCTGGCCCTTCTTCTGGGGATTGTGATGTTCATGCGCTATCGGGTGGTCGCGGATCATGAATTTCATCGCTCAAGTGCCATCAAGAACCTCTCGAAGATGTATCAGATGGAGGATCGTGGACTCTGGTCGAAGGGGGATTCAGCTCTGGAGCGATTGGAGATGCAGGCACGTGCCCCGACCAAAGGCAGGGCCGGAATCCGCATGCAACACCGCATGTCAGGCAGCATCGCAGATCTGAACAAGGAACGCGATGAACTCGAACTGAAGGAGGGCGACGCCCGAATGGACATCGATGTCCACGTCGAGGGTGTCGCCACCATCGTCGATGATGCGCTGGCTGGTGAGACTGCAGGAACCGGCGATTCGGGCGCCGTCAGCGCCCGAACCGAAGCATCCGCACAGCGCCGCCTCGCCGCCGAATTGGCCAAGCAAGAGAGGGTTCGTGCCAAGCAAGAACGCAACGCAGAGAAAGCAGCACTGAAAGCCGAAAAAGCAGAGGCAAAAGCAGCAAAATCAGAAGCAAAAGCCGCCGCGAAGGCCGAAGCCGCCCGCGCCAAAAAATCGGCCAAAGCGGCAAGTCGCGGAACTTGGGCTACAACAGAAGCATCGACAGAGTGGGATGGTCCAGCAACGACGCCTCAAACTCGTTCAGTGACATCGTGCAAGGAATGTGATACGGTGAACAACAGTGACACCGCGTACTGCAGCAACTGCGGCGCCTTCCTCTGAACCGCGGCGTGGGGTTGAAAACAGGCGCTTCGAAGCCGGTGAACAGTGGTGGTCTGATGAGTGGCAAGCGAGATTACTACGAGGTCCTCGGCGTTGGGCGAAAAGCCGATGATGCCGAGTTGAAAAAAGCCTTCAGATCATTAGCGCGAAAATTTCATCCGGACAAGAATCCGGATGACTCAGAGGCTGAGAAGAAATTCAAGGAAGTCCAAGAGGCTTATGCGATTCTTTCGGTCCCTGAGGAGCGACGCAAGTACGACATGTTCGGTCATGACAGGCCGGGTGGCTCGCCGTTTGGTTCCGGCGGTTTCCAAACTGTCAACATCAGTATCGATGACCTCTTCGGCGGCGGCTTCGACAACATCTTCAGCTCGCTGTTTGGTGGTGGCGGCCGCCGTACTCGCCCGGCTCGCGGTGCCGACCTTCTCGTCCATCATGCGATTTCGTTCGAAGAGGCCTTTGAAGGCGTTAAGGGTGAGATTGAAATCGATGTGCTGAACCGCTGTTCGTCGTGTGAAGGCAGCGGTTCTACAACTCCTGATGGCATCCGAATTTGCCCTACTTGCGATGGGCGTGGACGAATCACTCGAATCGAGCGGATCGGTCCATTCCATCAGCAGATGACCAGCGATTGTGCCGCTTGTTCGGGTGATGGTCGAATCATCCAGAATCCCTGCAAGAATTGTCGAGGTGAGGGCAGGGCGGAGCAGTCGAAGAAAGTCAGATTCTCAGTTCCTGCCGGCATCAATACTGGTACTCGACTGCGCATGAGCGGTCACGGTGAAGCGTCCAAGTCAGCCAATGGCAGGTCGGGCAATCTCTACATCGAGATCGATGTGAATCCACATCGATGGTTCGAGCGCGATGGCGCAGATCTGTTGATGGCTCTACCTGTAAGTTACGTCGACCTCGTGCTCGGTGCGACTAAGGAGATTCCACACCTCGATGGCCAGGACCTGAAAGTCAAGATTCCATCTGGTTCGCGCCCTGGCGAGACGATCACCATCCAAGGGCGCGGCATGCCCGGAGTAAGGACCAGAAGTGGTAGAGGCTCGATCATGGTGCTCCTCAAACTCGTCATGCCCGGCAAGGTTCCTCGGGCCCTCAAGAAGCAACTCGAGGATCTCCGAGATGAACTCGGAAGTGGTCACGGCGACCTCGTCGACGATATCATCGATGAGGCTCGCGACAGGCGTCGCTCCTGAGTGATCGTACCATTGGACTCAGGACCACTCGATGCTTCGGTTCGGGACCGCAGCGAGCGGCTCGCCATCGACCAATCCCGACAACTGGAATCCGAGGTTCGATGGCTCGCCTTCAAGGGTCAGTCGAAGGAATGTCTTGCTTCCCTTGCGCAGAGTGTCTAGGAAGATCTCGTCACCTTGGAAGAGATGTCTGGGTGAGACATCTGCGATCGCCAAAGTCGCACCCTCGGGTGCATGGACTCGCATCGCAGCCAATTCCCAAGGCGAATCAGCGATTCGAATACCGACGAGGAGAGTGGCGCCACCCTCGGCGATTCGCCAGATGCAGATCTCGACCTGGGCCGTGTTGTGCCTCAGCAATGGCTCACCCCAGTCGGCAACCACTGCTTGCCAAGGACTGTCACCCAATTGATGCAGGGCGGATTCGAGAACTTGCTCGTCGACGACCTCCTCACTCAACAATGCGGTGAGGCGCTCGCGCAACCTGCGCAAGCGGCGGCGCTCATGTGCTTCGATCTCGATATCTGCAGCCCCTCCGAAGAATTGGCGTCTGTTCCAGTACAAGACTACGAAAGCAGGAGCCAGTAGGAAGACGCCGGCGAAGACGTAGTAGGCTAGAAACAGATCTGATTGGTCAATATATTCCACCGGTACAGCAGGTTGTGAATCTCCCAAGTAGACGAGTGTGAAGGAGTAATGTCCAGAGGCTGGGAAATCCGGCGTTCGCTCGACACGAACAGCATGAATTCCGGCAGGCGCATCGATGGGCATCCCCAGTGAGGTATTCTCGATCGCGCCCGTGGTTTGATTCAGAATCAGAATCTGATAGAATAATGCTGATGGAATTTCCTCTTTCAGATAGAATTTCGAGCCGTTGACATCGCTGATCTCGAAGGCGAAGACATCTACATCCTCATTCAATAACATGTATGCATTTACTTCCTCACCGAATTGGAATAGCGGTAATTCACCGGCTTCATCTTCATCGGTCCAGAGTCTATCTGGCGCATCGCCGAGATAATCTCCATCTCCTACTCTTTCCAGATGTAAAGCAAGACGCCACCATGTGGTCGTGTTTGCAACTATGCGAATCTCGATAGCGATGGTTTTCGGACTAGTTATGACGTGAGACGGCCAAAGATCTACGCCATCTTCGACAGCGAGTATGCTGCTTCCGTCTTCTTCGTGTAGCCAGATTTCGAAAGTGGCGCCACTCGGGCTAGACCACAGAGTGAACCCAATTTCCATTCTAGATCCAGCCTTGAACAGAAGAGCATCCCCTTCTGCGTCGTTCGAGGTTAATGTTCCCAAGTAATCGTACGCTGGTTCTCCGTCCGACCCGCGAAAATCCAATGCTGGCTCACCTTGCCAAGGATTGCTCAACTCACCCCAAGGGGTCTCGGTGTCTGCGGAATATCGAATCATCGAGAATTGATATGCTGCATAACCACCCTCGGCGTCCTGTGTGAATCTGATCCAGAGTTCACCATTGCTCGGATAATCGAATTGATGCCAACCAAGTTCTTCATTGACTTCAATATCAATCAATGATTTCGATGCGTCATTGCGTTGCCAGAATTCGTATTCAACCCCACTGCTCGTTCTAATCATCGGGATTCTGATGACATCCCCGGCTTCGCCAAGAATCAGAATCGCGTCCTTATCAGAACCACTTTCGAGAGCGCCGATGAAGGAATATCCGTAACTGTAGACGATTGACCCTGCGTCGCAAATGATCAGTGTACAGGGCCATGTCGCCTCGAATGCTCGGTCATCTACTGTTTGACCTGCGGAGGGCACTGTATCAGGTTCATCATATCCACTTTCTATTGTGGTCAGGTTGTCGGGGAACGGGCTGACCACTTCGCTTTTGGTATCGTCTATTGAGGTTCCATCGTTGACAAGGAGACGAATTGTGACATTACCTAGTAAGAATGCAGAGAGTTCCACCTCATGTGAATCACTATTTGTATAGAGGTGACCTTCCATTTCCAATTGTAATTCCATTCCAACACAACTGATTTTCAGACAAGTGATTCGAGACATCCAAGGGTGTGGGTCTACAATTTCAAGAGTGTATTCGAATAGGATGACCTTCTCTTCGACAGGCTCTTCTTGGGCGGACGATATCGCCGTTGCAGAGGTCAGGATGAGTAGGGCCAGAAGGCCTGCGAGGGCTCGTTGCACGCTTGGGCGGGCTGGCTTCTCCCTTAGAATGCTTCAAGCGAAACGCATCGCTCGCGCGGACGATGAGTGAGTCGGCCGACGAGCGTCCTCTGGCGCGCAGTGTCATTGCGCGGCATCGCTTCGGGCGTCTTTTCGCGCTCGGAGACCGCAGTGCTCCGTCTTCATGGACTCCAGCCTTGGTTCTGAGTGAGGGCGATCCAGAATTGCCGCTCTCTCTCGCACCATTCTGCGCCTCACGCGATACGGAAGGAATTCCGGCTTCGATGTCGATGGAAGTCCGAGGCGACCTCTGCCTGCCCTTTGGTGGAGCCGAGACTTGGCAGGCTGAAGAAGGACTGATCCTGCCTCCGAGCCTCATAGAGTCGGATGGTGGTAAGGGCTCGGCTGGTGCGCAGTTGTTGCCTATTTCGTGGCAGGCTCTGCACCACGATGCTGCCCTACTGGACGATTCGCTCGAACCCTCGGTAATCGCCCTCTTGGATGCACCACAATTGGCTGAACGCCCCGGTCTGTTGATCGAGGCGCTCGACGCCATCAGAACGCGTTTCACCACCTCACTGATCTGGACCCCCGGAATCGGTGGCCCAGACAACTGCGCCCTCCTGACTTGGATGGGAGTAGACCTGTTCGATCTCAACCGCTCACGACAGGCTGCGGCCCACGGCGTGCTGCTGGCCGGAGATGGGCCGCGAGAAGTAGAGGAAACCGCCGACGAATCCTCCAATATGGATACGCAAATCGCCGCTTGGTCACGAGCATTGGCGGCGACCCGCGCAGCGATCCGCAACGGAACACTGCGCGAAATGGTCGAGCGCCAAGCGCTCTCCAGCCCACGCTCGGTCGAGCGCCTGCGCCGTCATGATGCGATGCTCAGCGAGGCAGCGGCGCAGAACGCAGGCCGCGCAGGACTCGCGAGTGTAGTCCCAGAAGGAAGACGCCTGCGCGCCCACGCTTACACAAGTCGGAACGACCCGCTCATCAGCGAATGGCGTCGAAGGGTCGCTGAAATCCACACCCCACCAGAACACCAATCGAAGGTTCTGGTACTGCTCCCATGTTCTGCTCAGAAACCCTACCGCCTCTCGCAGAGCCACCGCCGCTTTCAGAGGGCAATCAGTACCCGAGGCGTCCACGAAGTGATGGTCACAGCGCCTTTGGGCTTGGTTCCGCGCGAACTTGAGGATATCTGGCCCGCAGCGCACTACGACATTCCGGTCACTGGTGAATGGGATGTCGACGAATTGCGCGTGATTCAAGAAATGACCGAGCGCTACGCGACTCGCAATGGCTTCCAGCGAATCATCAACCATTCAGGACTCGAACTCAAAGCGGGCACGATCGAAGTAATCGACACCCGAACAGGTGAATCTGCCGGCTCACAATCAGCCATTGATCGACTCGAAGCAGCAGTCCGCACAGCAGCAGAAGAATTCAAACTCCCGAACCCAAAGGAAAACCTGCACCGACTACACAAATTGAAAGCGCTTTCAAGATTCCAACACGGAACAGACGCGTGGCTTGAGGAGACGAAGATTTCCGGCCGCCCTCCGATTTTCAGAATCAACCGACACGGTGACCAGATCGCACTCTGGAACGCCCGTAGCGGCCGCTTCTCCTTCTCCAAAGCATGCCTTCCAGCATTAGCGGAATCCAAGGCATTACCCCGGGTCGACTTGACTCCCGAAACGGTCTGGCGCGGAGACATCTTCTCGACGAATCTAAGCCAAGCAGACGATGACATCCGCGCCGGCGACGAGCTTCTCGTTTACCAGAACGGCGAGTTAGTCGGCAGCGCGAGGGCACAAGCAGCAGGTTGGGAATTCCCCAATGGCCCGGGAAGACTGGCAAAGGCACGGCACCGATTGTGAAGCCTCACCCTTTGGGTGGGATGCGCAGCGATTAAAGAGGGGCAGCAGGTCGGCGAGCCGCTTGAGGTGACATGAATGGCTCGAATGCACAGTGGCGGGAAGGGAAAGAGCGGCTCTGTCAAGCCCAATGTATCAGCTGCACCCGAGTGGTCTGAGACCGACAAAGCGACGGTCGAAGAACTCATTCTGAAGCTCTCTGGCGAGGGCCACTCGACCGCGATGATTGGCTCGATTCTACGCGACCAACACGCAGTTCCAGATGTTCGCCTCGTCACTGGCGAGCGCATCACTCAGACTCTTGCTCGCAATGAGATCGGCGGTAAATTCCCTGAAGACATGATGAATCTCATGCGTCAGGCATTGCGAATGATGGACCACCTCGGCTCCAACCGCAAGGACCTGCACAATGCTCGTCAACTCGAGTTGACCGAATCGAGGATTCGTCGCCTCGCTTACTACTACCAATCCGAGGGTCGACTCGACTCGGAGTGGGCTTACAAGAGAGACCAACTCCGACTGATGGTCGAGTGAAATCTCCATCGATGGGGATTTGAACCACCCCTCATCCAGCATATTCGATGCACTCGTTACTCGAAGCCGAGCAATTCGTTTCGGTTGCTTCAACTCTGCTCGATGCGGCGGCGGCGATCAAGGGGTCGAGCGCACCGATTCTGCTGCTTGCTGCACCTTCTCTGGCCGGTGCCCTCTCGCTCGCTCCTATCGAAGCCGCTCTGCTCGATTCCGGGCTGCCATATCGCCGAAGGTTCCGCCTCGAAGCGCCCGAGGATGGGGCGTGGGTGCATATCCAAGGGCCTGGAAATGATGCGGGGCCATCATTTCGGGCAGACCCACCCCAACTGACCATCGCTGGTGAGGTGGTTGAGGGGCTGCACGGTCACGGAGGCGATGTTCGTCGTGGTCCTCTGACCACCGTTGCGCAGGCCCATGCGCTGGCTCAAGCGATCGCTCCGAAAAGCCAGCGCCTGAAGAGAATGCGTCCTTGGCTTATTTCGGGTAACTGGCTGCATTCTGCCCTCGACACCACCTACGATCCTGTCTTCACGGCCTTGCGCGACATGCTTGTCGAGGAGGGCACGGTCAGCGTCGTGGCGCTGCCCGAGGTCGTTGATCCCGACCTCAGCGCAACGCCTTGGATCGAGCCGCTCGCCTTGGAAGCCATCTCGGCTCGATGGCCAACTCTGGATCTCGAGGGGCGCGCCCGCTCCCTCTCTCACTTGATGCGCCCCGTCTTGGCCAGCAGCACTCCCTCGACGGCGCGAATGGAGGAATTGGGTTGGCATCGCGTCGTCGCTGCAAACTGGAAATCAGACCTGGCCAGTCAGATCACTCGCTCCGCGCGGATGTGGAAGAAGAGGGGAGCATCGGCGGCTGCCGGTGAATTGGTGGATTCTCTTCTCAGAAGTGGCCAAGCGCCTTCATTCGAGCCGCAGGATTGAGTCACAGCCTTCGCACGGAAGTCGAAGTGGCCGCACGTCTGAATCAACTTGGATCGATTCACCGCACTTGGGACAATCGACGCGTGCACCACCGTGCCGACTGCGTGGGAGCTTCTTTGAATCGCTGCGCGGCGACACCAGAGCGACTGGGAAGACGAGCAACATGCTCGAAGCCACGACGCCGAGCACGAATGGCATGTCGAGGCCGAGAACATACAATGCGAGAGAAAGCCCGCCAAGCACGACCACAGTTAGCATGGCGGGCACCTTCTCTCGCTTTCTGGTCAAGAAAAGCCCAAGCCCTAGAGCGATGCAGAGCATGAAGACAGAGACCATCGCTGAGACCAGCGGACTGTAGAGGGCGCCACCCGTGGGTACGAACTCGACACGGAATGATTTGTCTGGGTCGAGGTCGGACTCATCGACCGTTATCATCTCCATCAGAATCCATCTCCGATGCTTGACATCGATATCTTCAGCGGCCACTCCACCCAAACCATGCAGGGCGCTGGAGCGAATCTCGACATGGAGCGAGACGTCGTTGTAATAGTCGTCTTGAGTCTTGCGGACGAAGGATTCTATCAATTGCTGTCGCTGACCTTCCTCGACGCTGTTCGAGGTGTCGAATGTCAGCGTGATAGCCTCTGAACTGAAGGCACGGGTATGGCCCAGATCGATGTTGATGTCCATCGGTCCGAGATCGATTGGATTGACTCCGAACAGAGCTTCAGCATCGATTGAAAGCCCATTAGCGAGGAATGATTTCATGTCTGAAGCAGAACCTATCAAATGTCCTTGAAGCGCTAATAATTCGGAATCATCGACCCTTCCATTGTGGAAATCCGAACTCGGGATCGAGTCGGCATAAGTCCTCAGATTCCGCCACCAACTATTCGATGAGAGGCTGTCGTTGCCGATGTTATCGAGCCCCCAACGCATCCATTGCGACATCGCGCCATCGATTTCGATAATCACCACGCGCTCAACGGAATCACCGTCGAAACTGGCATCGATATCGACATTTAGAGCAGAACCACCAGACCGTAATGGCTCAGCCGCTGGATACCAACCCCCCGAACCTCCGCCGTCCTCGCCCGCTGTGATGTCATGTGTACGGTAGGCTTCGATGCGCAGAGAGGTCTGTGGGATGAGGTGGAAATCCGTGCGGAAGTTGCCCGAGTCCGTGGACTCGGGGATTTCCCAGACGAAGGTGACCTCGACACCGTCGTTGACCGGAGTTGCGACCGGTCGGTCGGAAATGGCTGTGTTAGCGACGCTCATGCCTCCCGTTGAAGCCGACCACATGCGGTCTGCGAAGCCGGACTTGAGGACGATTGGGAAGAAGACGAGTCGGCCTTTGACACTGGCTTCTTTCATGTCGATCTCGACCAAGGGGAATTTCATCGAGATTTTTGCTGGGTAATCTGTCGAGCCCCAGATGAAGCGGATTCCCGCATCGTCGCCGGGGCTCGAAAATGACAGGCTGCGGACCGAGAAGGAGATTTCGACAGTCTCACTCTCGAGGATTTCTCCGGCTTCGACATTGACTGGTATGACAACTTCGCCGTTGCTTGTCAGGAACAGTCCAGCGCCGGCGTCACCTTCGAAGTAGGTGCCGCCGATGTGGACGCCGATGGTTGCATTGATCTGGATTCCAGCGGCGGCTTCGACCTCGAATGGGATTCTGAATTCCCAAGTCGCGTCTGGGTAATTTCCCTGTAAGCCCCAGACGACGCTCCAAGTTCCGATCTCGACCAAGCCTTGGACCGAGGGTGTGACGAACGTCTCGAATTCGTCCTCCAAGTCGCCTTCGAAGGGTGTGAGGCCGCCGTTTTCGGCTTCGCCAGTCAAAAAGAGATTGAATTCATCCATCTCGCAACAAGCCCCTTCTGCCTCTGCAGCCGCTGGCAGAATCGGCAGGCTGGTGAGGAGCAGCAGGGCCGTCAGAAGCGCGGCGCGAGCCTGATGACGGTGTGTCATGCGGCTCGCTGGCTCGACCCCTGTCCTTGAAACCGACGCCTGCCGGCATCCGTAGGCGTCGATTATCGAATCTCGGCGCCAAAGGCGCCGTGCACGCGAGGCTCAGCCGTGCAGGAAAAGCAGTTCCACAGGACCGTCATCGGGCAGTGATTCGATGCGTGCGAAGCCGACGCGTTCTAATTGCACGAGTGCTCCCTGGACTAATTCGAAGCCCTCAAGCATACCTTCCTCAACCACCAAGTCGTGTCCAATGCCTCGAGTCAGGCGCGCTTTACGCGCCATAATTTGAGGCAGCCAGTGAACTATGGCGCGCCTATCACTTCGCGACCATGATTCGACCCTGGCCACGCTTGTTCCTGCGTCGATGTCGACATCCGCGTAATCTTTCAGACGCAGCGAACCTCCTGTCTCGTCTGCGTCTGCAGCCTCGATCAGAATCGCTCCATCTCCAAGTTCCCACTTTCGTGACCCTTCGACGGCACCATCAGGATGTCGGGCGTTCGAGATGCTCGTGCCAGGCCCGCCAGAACAGCCGCTTGCATCGAGCGACAGCAAGCGCGGGTCACGCACGAACGAGCGGCGCTCACAACGAGCATCGATTTCACTCGAATTGAACGATTCGATCGTCTGCATCGAAATCGAGATATCCTTCTGAGTCAATCCCAGATCTATCCAGAATGCGCGCAGTGCAGCCGCATCGAAGCCACGTCTGCGCAGCGCTGCAAGAGTCGGCAGACGAGGGTCATCCCAGCCGGAATATTCGCCATTCTCAATCGCCGCGCGCATGCCGGAAGTAGAGAATCCACCAAACTCGTGAATTTTGACGCGCCCCCAGTAGAGGGTTTGGGGGTAGGTCCAGCCGAAGTGTTCGTAGAGTAGCGTCTGCTTGCGGGTTGAATCCATCAGATCCTTGCCGCGAACGATGTGTGTGACTCCTTGTTCGTGGTCTTCGATGGCGCTTTGGAAGTCCAATAATGGCCAAACATTGTGAGCCTTGCCGACAATGGGATGTGGGGTGTGTTGAATACGCAACGCGGGCCAGTCACGCAACGCTGGATTTGGTAATTCGAGGTCGGTCTTGACCCTCACAACCGCACCTCCCTCGGCTATCTCACCGTCGTTCATGGCCTGCCAATCAGCGAGGTTCTCTTCGACGCTCCGAGTTCTGCAAGGGCAGACTTCTCGGGCGTCGCGTAATTGTTTGAAGTCAGCCGCTGTGCAGCGGCAGACGTAGCCGAAATCGCCGCTCAGCATCTGTTCTGCGTGTGCTAGGTAGACGGGCATTCGCTCGCTGGCTCGAATGATGATGTCGGCGGGGCGGCCGGCGAGCCATTCGTATTGGGCTTCGATCCAGTCGTAGGCTTCGGGAAGGGGTGGTTTGACTTTCGTGTCGGTATCGTCGAAGCGGAGGACCACCTTGCCGTCGTACATCTTGGCGTACTCGGCGTTGATGGCGACGCCGCGGGCGTGGCCCAGTGTCAGCGGCCCGTTGGGGTTCGGGGCGAATCGCAGGACGACTTCGCCTCTAATCGCTTCAGGGAGTTCCTTGAGACCGACGCGTTTCTGTTGTTTCTGGCGTTGAAGCGCTTCGGGGTTCGTCGCTGCGAGGGCTGCACGGGCTGCTTCGACGCCTTCACTGGCTGCGAGTTGGTTGGCGGCTGCGACCTCGGATTCGACGAGTTCCTTGAGGTCGCGGGCTCGGCCTCGCAGGTCGGCGCGTTCTCCGAGGAGTCGGCCGAGGACCGAACCTGCCTGTCCGGCTCCGTCGTATTCGACCGCATTCTGCAGGGCGTACTTACGCACGGTGGCGATGGTATCAGCATCCCAATCCTGTGCATCCGCCATCAATATCAGAGGCTGACCCGTGAAATGAGGCATTTGACGCTTATGTGACTCACCAGTCATCGAGTGATGATTGCACGACTGCGCCACCAGAGCGGCTGCGGACGGGAACTGGGCGAGAGTGCATCTTTTGCCAGAGGTCGGATACTGTCGACCAACTCCATCTCAAGCAGTCGTGTGGGGTCTCGCCGCCGAGCAGGTCTGGCAGTGCTGCTCGGGTCCGTTGGTCGGAAGGATAGCCTGATCCGAGGTCGATTCCGAGGCGAGCGCTGTGTTCGGCGATGGCTGCATCCCGTGTCACTTTGGCGATTATAGAAGCAGCCCCTGCGACAGGGTCGGTTGCATCCATGCCGTGACGCGCATCGATTTCCCAATGCGCCCATTCGCCGCCCAGTGCTGCCCTCAGACGTCGTGCGAACCTCGCCTCGTCAACATCGCAGGCATCGGCGAGGATCATTCCGCCGTCATCCGGTTCGATAGCGGAGCGTATGGCTTCTGCAAAGAGCTCGATCTCGAGGCTGTTGAGGTTGGAATCGAGTCGATTGACATCGATTCGTGCCGGCTCGCAGACGATGGTGCCGATGCCCCAGTCACGCTGCCTTGTGAGTTGTCTTATCGACTCTTGAATGGACTCTCGGGCATGAGCAGTCAGGTCTTTCGAATCTCTAACGCCCAGGTCGACCAAGGATGATCGATCCGCAGCGGGAATTGCCAAAGCAGAGACGACGAGTGGGCCGATGACGGGGCCTCGACCCGCTTCATCAATGCCGATGAGCCAGTCACTCATGGGCCGATTGGATGGGCTCAAGGGTCTTCATCATCGCGTAGTTCTTTGCCTAGATTGTCGAGTCTATCGTTGAAATCGTCGAGGTCGAGAATCAGATTGTCGGGATGAATCAGGTCGTCTTCTTGCATTGCGTCGGCGATTTCGATGGCATCTAGAATCGCATCCTCGACGAGGGCTTCCTCGAGAACCTCCCCCGCACTCTCAATTGCGTTTTGATCCGGTGCGGGTTCGGCGATGCGTGAATGGTCACCCGATTTCTCGATGAATTCGGCACGGAAACTCGCTACATCCGTCGTCGGACTCTCGATGATTTCTGGTGCTTCCTCACCTCCACCCTCGAACTTCGTCAGCCATTCCTTTGGTTCTTCGACCGTGTCTTCAGGGTTGTTTCTGCGATGCCAACCACGTTCTTTCTCGATTCGATGGAGAATCGCCAGCACCAGCCCGACGGAACCTATCACGCTGATAGCTAGAATGAGGATTGTTTCAAGCCATGTTTGTATGAATTTCGTGAATGCAGATGGTTCATCTTCGCTTGGGCCTGTGGATTCGCTTCCTGGGGCGCCGGCGATCGTCGCAGAGTGGTCCACGTTGAAGATGACCGAAGGGTCTCGAATCGAGCGCGCTTCGACGGTGAGAATCGCCTCTGTCTCGATCGGTGCTTGCTCGGGAACATCCATCCAGACCTCGAAGATCACGCTCGTTCCCTCAGGGACATCGAGAATCTGGAACGATCGGGTCTCGTCCCCGATGTTCTCCGAAGGGGTACCCGTGGTTGTAATTACTCCGAAATCGGTGAAGACATTGCAATCGACACTGACGACCAGACCATCGGCACCATTGCCGGTATTCATCATCTCCCAATAGGCGGTCAGACGCCCATCGATAACCTCAGCATCAGAGCGCATCAATTGCCAGGAGTGAACGGCTGCGACGGCCACATCGAAGGAGACTTCAGCGGGAACCCAGCCATCGACTTCGACTTCAATTGTGACGCCGCCAGCAAGGCCGGCGGCGAGCCCAGAATCCAGCAGAACCTCCACCTCGATTCCATGGACGGTCTGTCCGGGGCCTAGGAAGCGGGTGTAATCGGCGATGTTCACGCTGAGCCAATCGGGCATTTCGACAATGCTGAGATTGAAGAGGAAGCCAGCATCTCCAGTGTTTTCGATGAATAAATCGACCATGCACGTCTCGCCAGGTGCGGTATCGAATCGACAATCGACATCGGTGATTCCCAGCGCCGCTCCCGATCTCGGGACGATGATGACACTCTGAGTGAAGGTCTCGACCTCTTGGACTCCTTGAGCCCAGATCTGAATCTCCATCATCAGAAATCCAGATGAGAGGAATGGAGATTCGACTTGCAGCCGAACCATAGCAGTCTCATCCGGAGCCATGTCCTTGAGCGAACTTCTGTCGTAGATAATCGCCGTCCAACCATCGTGTGCGAAGGAATGACCTGCGGTACCGATCTGGTTACCGTTCTCGTCGAGCGGAGCCATATTGATTCCGAGTGAGTTCGGCGTGTTGCCGATATTCTTGACGAAGACTTTGAGATTTACTATACCACCCGGTTCGATCGAGGCGTCCCCTCCTCCCTCGACCAATTCGATGCCATTCGAGGTGCCGTAGCGCATCGAGAAATTGTACCAATCCTCAGCTCCGTCCGAGTCGCCGACCAGATGGACGCTGAAGTCGTGCAGCGAACCAGCGAGTGGAATGCCGCCATCGACGATCGGGGCTTCGATGCTGAACTGGAGCCACTGAGTCTCGTCCGAAGGTGCATCGTATGAATGCCCGACTTCGGGCGTCGTTGGATTGGACCAACTGAGTGTCCAGTCGACCGGCCCACTGACGTCCACGAGTGCAGTCGTGTCCATCTCCTCACGATTGGTGAAATTGACTCCAATGCCAATGGTGGCGCCGGGGTCGATGTTGAAGATCGACCCCGATTCGACCCCGAATGTCACATCATCCATATCGAATTCCCAAGGGAAATCCCAGTATGCGGTTCTGTTGAGGACGACATGATCAGCAGCCTGCTGGAGCAGCAATGTCCGAGAGGCGTTGATTCCGCCAGTACTTGGCAAACCGACTGAGGGCTGACCCGTGATCGTCACATGGATGACGCAGGCTGCAAGGTAAGTCCCCTGGATCGAAGGGTGTTTGTCATCACTTGCATAGAGAGCCGAGAACGGTGTGCCATTGGCGGTTGAATTCGCAGTATCGTCATAGATGAATGCGAATGCCTCCCCGACCGGCGCGATGAATACCGGTCGCTGTGAAGTGCTGAGATTATGCGCGTACATCAGGTAGCCATCACGCAGATGACTGTGCATCGTAGGATAATCTGGATACCTCCACTGGTTGTTCTCATCGCCGAATCGATATCCCCAGGTCTGGAGGAAAATCGTATCGCCACCCTTTGCTTCGACCCGCGAATCGATGTATTCTGCGCCATCCAGACTATCCTGCCAATAAGTGGAACTGGTCGGAAATCCAGGAACCTGACTCTGATCCTGCAGAATGACGTAATCATGTCGTTGAGCCAGACTCGTATTCCATTGTGTGCCCGACTTCGCCGCTTCATCACCATGCCATGCGAGAGTCTTGCCCCCGCTCGTCAGAACCTCGACATCGGAATTATGCCCCGCGGCATTCAGTAGGTTCTCTACTCGAATGTTCAATTGGTTGTTCGAGGTGTAGGAATTACCCAGCATCAGGATGTCCAAAGTGGCGGTTCGAGCCGCGGATTCTGCGCTTTGGGACGGCTCCGAAAGAGGGCTCGGCGTGTGCAAAGAGGTCACTAAGACGAAAATGAGCAGAAGGGCCATCTGACGCTCATTCATGAGCGAGGCCCCTCGTTCTGTGCCTTTCATCCCTACCCCTCGATGATGATTCCAGGAAAGGAAGGGTCTATGGGATAGGGTGCTGCTCGTCCTTCATGGCATCAGTGTGGCCATTCAGGAAGAAAACCGCCGCGCCGCCGGCTCCTGCAAAATCGAAGGAGCAGTTGGTCGTGGAATACGAGAGAAAGAAGGATGATTCTCAGGAGAAGAAGATGGTCGACAGATCACATCTCGAGAAGAAATCCTTCCTCGAAGCTATGGCGCTCCTCGGTGAAGACGATTAGAACCGGTCGCTGCTTGGGAGCGAATGACTTCAGAGCACCGGATCCGGAATGATTCGGCCCAAGGCGTCGATGTCGAAATCTCCGGCTTGTATCGGCACGCGAAGGCCGAATTCTGAACTGACTGCGGGATCGACCTCCCCGAATTGACCTATTTCCACACCGTTGAGAAGAACTCTCGCTCCACGGCCAACGATCCATGGCCCTTCGCCTGCGGGAAGGGCTTCCCAAATCACCTCCGAGAGGTTCGCACCAAGGTCTCGTAGCAGAGCCTGTACGAGCCCCTTGGCCGCAGCGAATCCAGCGTCGACTTCAGCGCAGGCCCAGGCGGCTCGACTCTTGTTCCGTGCATCGATAACCACAGTTCCGAGTTCGTAGACTCGCTGCGGCAATTCGTGATGGCGATTGGCGCTGAGAAGTTGCAGGAGACTTGGAAGAATGTGTTGTCGCAGAATGGTGTGATCCTTGGTGATCGGGTTGGTCATCTTCGTCACTCCGCCCTTCGGAGTCCAGCGGACGCTCTCGAACTGGTCACGCTCACAGGAGAACGTGAGGCTCTGGGTCTCCTGGAGGTTCAGTGAGCGCAGACTTTGTCTTGCTCGTCGGTGCAGATCCGAGGACTTCAGAGGAATCGCGTCCATGTGGACTTTTGAGAGGATTCTGGGCATCTTGTCGTAACCGTATCCGATTGCTATGTCTTCGATGACATCGACTGGATGCATGATGTCTGAGCGCCAGCGTGGCATGGCGATGACGTGCTCGCGCTCGCCGACCACGAGGTCGGCCCAGCGCTCGCCGCGCTCTACACCATCGGTAACCGCTCGGCTTGCGAGTAATTGACCTCCCATGCGATTTATTGCCTTGGCGATCTGCTCAGATTCAAGGGAAAGTCCGAGGATTCGCTCAATCAGTCGGTCAGATATACGGTGTTCGCGCGCTTCTCCCACCGGGGTCAGTCGGACCTTGCCGTCGCAGCCGGTGACCTGAACACTCTCGACGCTGCCTCCGCGTTCCGCAAGAGACAAGCAGACGAGCAGAAGACAAGCCTCACAAGAGCGCTCATTCCATCCTGTCACATCGATGAAGAAGTCAGTGGTGGAAGCGGTCACGGTCGTGTGGTCGCCATTTATGATGGGGGGGAAGGACAGGATGTCGTCGTTTGAATCAAGGATCACTGGATAAACGTCGAGATCTGCCATCAAGTGAGCGTATTCGGTGCCTTTGGGGTGCTCTGTGAGAATTTCATCGATACTCATCTCCTGGCTCATCGCGAGTGGCACGAAGGCATGATCGCCCGGTACAGTGATGACTCTGAACGGCGGTGCCAAGGTCGCGAGGTCATGGACTCCGATTGATGAGAATCTTCGACGCCGGCCGAGGCTCAGGTGGAGCTTCTCCTGATGATCCATGAGTGACTGGATGAATTCATCTTTCTCAGCTGGAGTCTCGCCCGTATCCACGCCACGAACTACCGCGCCGAGAATGACTGGACGAACCGTCTTGAGGCTGGTATCGACACTCATTTCGATGCCACTGTCCTTGATATCGAAGAATGGTGGCAGCAAAGCTGAGCCGAGGAAAGAACGTGCTGCTCTCGCCATCGTCTCGTGGCTAAGCAGGTCGGGTCTGTCCGGAAAAACCTCGATTTCTATTCCATTCTCATCGCTGCCTTCGACGACACAACCGATCTGTGAGAGACGGGACAGCCAATCGTCTGGATCATATTCGTCGTCGTGCCGAGCCTGAATGGAGCGCAGCAGTGAGTGCTGCAAGGTTATCGTCGGTATCTGCTCACCTCAGTTTCCGAGCCACATGGGAAGAGGTCGCTCGTAGCCGATGAGCCTCAAGCCGGAGATCGCGGCTGTGTCATGATCGAGGGCTCTGAGGTTGCTGCGATTGATCTGGGCAAGATCGGCGACGCCCAATTCGCGCATCCAGCCTCGTAGAGTGCCATCGAGCCAGCCGAGTACCGCTTCGATATCATCGTCGGCTGGCGGAGCCACGACGGCGACGCAGCCAGCTCCGATGGCGATCAGGAGATCCTCAGCGGCGGGCGCTTCATCGAGTTCTATGAGGAGATTTCGGCCCTGAGTGACGAGATTCATCGCTTGAGCGGCAAGGCCGATTCGAGGCAGAGCAGAAGCGGCTCTTCCGCCACCGGGCAAGGCAGCATCGACCACCGCTCCGTCGAGGTCGAGATCGACAACCAGTCGAAACAAGTGATCGACTCGCGCCACGCTGTCCTTGAGGAAGACCAGCGAGTCGTCTCTCATCCTGCTGTATAATGAGACCAGAAGGGCTTCGACCTCAGCATCATTGATGGCCGGCAAACCGTTCAGATCCAGTACCATGCCGGCGCAGTTCTGAATTACATTCGCAGCTTGGAGAAGATTGGACTCGTCGATGAGTATGAGGTCGTTATACCTCGGTTCAGTTCTCACCATACCGGGTTGAACTGTTCCATATCGGCCGGTTGCAGCCGTCATTCTCTCGCATTCCACGATCCATGGAAGTGGGCACAATAATCCATGCTCCTCAAGGCCTGCTGGGAGTATCAGCGACAAGGTGTCGAGAGCGCTGTGTTCCGGTAGTCGGTCTCGACTCGAGGGCACCAGACCAATACCGTCGAATCCTTCGGCGACGGAGTATTCAGGCCTCTCACCAATAGAAGGTCCCGCTTCCGCCGGAACCAGAACAAGAGCATCGGGATCCAATTGCAGGCCGAGAGGATCGAGATGCTCTGACAATTCTTCGAGTTCGTCTTCCGTTATCGAGCGCATCGCAGCACCTTCACCGGGTGGAGGGCAACTTCCAGCGACAATCACACGCCCTCCCAGCATACCGAGTCCCGGCTCCGTTCCAGCAGAACCGAGGATGATCAGCACACCGTCTTCCATCGCCGCTCCAGCCATCTTCCCCACGTGCCCGCGTACGATGATGACCCCACCGCGCATTCCTGCACCGGCCTCCTCGGCCGCCGAACCCTGGACGATGATCTCGCCGCCTGACATCCGGTGGCCGACACGGTCACCGGCGTCTCGCTCGACAGTTATTCGACCAGAGGTTTGGAATGCGCCGAGCATCGATGTGCAGCCGCCCTGTAGAGTGAAAGTGCCACCTTCGTTCATGGCGCCGGCGCATTCGCCCAAGTCTCCCAAGAGCAGGACTCGCGACTTGGGCGGCAAATGTGTAATCACACCGATCTCCCCCTTTTTGGGTTTCTCATCACCTTGCTTGCCCCATCCGATGCGGATCAGCAGGTCGCGCTCGAGCGCCTGCTCGAGCATTCCGTCCAGGTCACGATTCAGCTTGACACTCTTCGCCGTGACCTCGCGCATGGTACTCCCTAACGCAGAGAGGAATGGCCACTGTCTTCATACTGACGGGCCATTCGACTCTCTAACAGACGATGTGACGAGAAATCTCGACTGACCAAACAGTTCGGATTGCGGCGAGGGAAGTGATGGGGATTTTTCGAGGCGAAACGAAAGAGCATCATTGATAGAGGGCAGGCGAGGGCATTGGAACGCCCGAAGGGCGCATGGGGTTCAGCCGATGGGGAAGATCAAAGTCGCAATCAATGGATTCGGGACGATTGGCAAGCGCGTCGCAGACGCCATCGATGCACAGGATGACATGGAGATAATCGGTGTCACCAAAACAGGTCCTTCTTTTGGCTGCGACCTCGCTGTAAAGAAGGGATTTCCCCTGTATTGCACCTTCGATGATGAGGCGCGAATCGCAACCTTCGGTGAGCAGGGCTACGAGTGCAGCGGAGGAATCTCCGATCTGCTCGCCGCAGCTGATGTAGTCGTCGATTGTTCACCTGGGAAAATGGGTGCTGACAACCTCGCCAAGTATCAAGCGGCGGGCATTAAGCATCTGTTTCAAGGCGGCGAGAAGCATTCACTGACAGGCCTCTCGTATACTTCCTGCGCCAATCACGAGGCCAATCTGAACGCCGAAGGAACACGAGTTGTTTCTTGCAACACCACCGGACTCTCCCGCACTCTTGTGCCGCTCTACGAGCATTGTGGCTCGTTGCAGGTCGAATGCACGATGATACGACGGGCCGCTGACCCGGGCGATTCAAAGAAGGGCCCGATAAATGCGATCAAGCCGGTTCTGAATGTTCCGAGTCATCACGGACCCGATGTGATGACGGTGAAGCCTGAGATCGAGATCAATTCGCTCGCCGTCGCGGTTCCGACGACGATAATGCATGTCCATTCGATAATCGCTGACCTTCCTGCCGGCCATGGTCTGACCACCGAGTCGGTTTTGCAGATGTGGAAGGACACCCCGCGAGTCATCGTCATGCACGGTGCTGAGAACCGTCTGACGACAACAGCCGAAGTCATGGAGATGGCTCGCGACATCGGTCGCAAATGGGGTGATTTGCACGAGATCTTCGTCTGGGAGGATGGAGTGAAGTTGGTTGGTGACCGATTGTACTACTTCCAAGCGATTCACCAAGAGAGCGATGTCATTCCTGAGAATGTCGATTGTATTCGCGCTTTGATGGGTACTGAAATTGACTGGCGCGCAAGTGTTGCAAAGACCGACGCAGCCATCGATGAGTACTACGGGCTTTGAGTTGAGTTCGAAGTTTTCGTCACTATTCGAATTTCGAACTTCGGAAAGATCTCGAGGCGAACTTCGAGTCGACAAGCCGATTTGACCTCTGGTCAATCAGCATGAACGGTCAAAAGCCCCTCATCGGTCGGCTATCCTCATGAATGACCGACGACTCGTCGTTTCAGCCCTCGTGATGCTGATGATGAGTGGCTGGAGTGGCGCTGCTCTGGCGGCGATTGGGGATGCTGACGTCGATGGGGCGAAGTATGGCGATTCGAGAGTGGACGATGCGACTTGGGGGGCGGTTTCAAATGCCTTCCAATCTAGTTATGAATTGCGACAAACGACTGGCTTGATCTACTCGCCTTACGGAAGCTTCGACCCACTGAGTGAGCCGATGCCGCTCGGCCCCGAGACTCTCTACGATTCGAAGGCTTTGACGCGGACTGGATATGCCGTCGTTCAAGCGGCTTCAGCCGATATGACGACCGTGACTTCGATTCTCGAAGACATCGGCATCTCAATCGCGGATCATCTACCCGACGATGCTTTCGTCATTCGCATACCAGCGAGCCGGGATACCGCAAGCATCCTGAAGATTCTCAACGACAGGGATGAAATCCGATGGGCCGGGGAGATGCCGATTGCATGGCGAGTCGCACCGAATGTCGCACTTTTAGCAGGACGACTCTCACTCAACGTCGATCTTGATCTGATACCCGCAGCAGACCTCTCGGACTCTGAACTCTCCGATCTTGAGGCCGACCTCGAATCGATCTCCACACGAACAGGTCCTCGAGGAATATGTGACGCTCACCTCTGCCAGCCTCGTGGAGTGAGTGCGTTCTGGATTCCTGTCTTGGCGATGGACGGCAGAATCCTCTACATTTCCGAAGCATCAAGAATCACCATTCTCAATTCGAATGCCAGCGCCATCGCTGGCATCACACAGGCATTCGTCGATTCCAATAACACGCTGAATGGCTCAGGTGAAGTCATCGCGATATCCGACACTGGATTGGATGCCGATCACGGTGACTTCGACGGCCGGGTCCGCGGAATCTACAACCAATTCGGACCTGACAACTCAGCAGCCGACCGAAACTCGGGACACGGTACCCATGTGACGGCGACCTTGCTTGGCGACGGCACAGGGGATTCGGGGGCGATGGGGATGATTCCTGCGGCATCTTTCCACTTCTACCAACTCGAAGTCGATTCGTCTGGAATTCTGGCGCGTTGGGGCTCGCTTTACGACATGTTCACGCACGCCTGGCAGAACAGCGCGCGCATTCAATCGAACTCCTGGGGCAATGACAATCTGGTTGGAGAATACACAGCCGACTCACGCTCAGCTGACGCTTTCATCGTCGATAATCCACGCTTCATGGTGCTTTTCCCAGCAGGAGAATTGGGAGTTGATGGCACCGACACGATCACCCCTCCTGGAACTGCGAAGAACGTCCTCACGATTGGGGCTTCCACCACCGGTTCGCTCGGTTCGGATGCGGTTGGTGCTGTTCCAGGTTTCTCTTCGTTGGGCGCTACTCTCGATGGGCGGATCAAGCCGGATCTCGTCGCGCCGGGAGTGCTGATCTGCTCTGCTCGGGCAGAGGAGGCTGAATCAGCGGCTGGTGCCAGCTGTTCCGCCGCGCTGCACGATGACGGCTCGACGCCTCTCTATATGGCGCTGAACGGCTCTTCCATGGCTACTGCTGTTGCCGCTGGTGGCGTCGCTATGGTTCGGCAACATCTGCGTGAAGAGGGAGGAATCAACGAGCCTCGCTCCGACCTCATCAAGGCCCTTTTGATCAATGCGGCAACGGATCTCGGCGCTGCCGATATTCCGAATGCCGCTGAAGGTTGGGGGCAGATCGATGTGGCTAATTCGATTTCGCCGATGCAGGGCACGACTTCGCTCGATCTGCTATACGACGACTCACGCCAACTCGATCCAGGTCACAGTTTCGTCTACACGTTCGTCGTAGACAATGCTGCGGAATTTGATTTGACACTGGTCTGGGTCGATGCTGAGGCTTCTTCGATATCGAACCAGACCGCGGTCAAGTTGGTCAACGACCTCGACTTGACCGCAACAGCCCCCGATGGCACTGTGTATCACGGCAACGTCTTCGCCAATGGCTACTCTGCAACCGGAGGGTCAGCTGACGGACTCAACAATGTCGAGCGCATCAAAATCGGGTCTGGACAGAGTGGAACCTGGACGATCACAGTCGGCCACGCAGGTGGAATCACTCAGGACTTCGCTCTCGTCATGACCGGTCTGCTGCACGAAGAGACATCATCCGATCTGACTGTCTTCGCAGGTTCGCTCACGACCTCGGTGTCGAACCCTCTGCAAGGAGACACTATTCTGGTCGAGGCGGCTTGGAGGAATCAAGCGGCCAAGGGGACTGGCCAGTACACGGTCGAAATCGAGGATCTGACCGTAGGCAACATCATTTACACATCACAACAGAATTCACTCGCCGGCGGTGCGACGAATTCCTTCTCTTTCCCTCACGTCTTCTTGAGCACAGGAGATCACCTTCTCGAGTTGAGACTCGACACCGGCGACGATGTGGTCGAACTCAACGATGAGAACATCGGCGTCGATAACAACAAGATCCAGATGACTATTGAAATCGCTCAGATAGGAGTCAGATTGACGCCGTTGATGGAAGATGGCTCATATCCGTCGAATCAGGCGGAACTCGATTCTGCACATACTCAAACCCTGGATCCTCGGACGGGGAGCCTCGTCTCTTACGATCTCGTTCTTGCCAACGAGGGGACCGAGACGATCAGCGTCGGACTCTCGGTCACACCTGTTCAGAGGATTGATGAGAATGGCATCATGCAGGCGCCGCGCGATGAGTGGTGGAAACTCCTGAATGAGTCAGGACCTTGGGAATTGACTCCCTTCGGCGATGCTGGAGATTCGGTCCGCGTGACGTTGACTCTCGAAGATGTCGACGCCGATCTGACCGATGGTGCGGGCGCGCGATACGCACTGCCCGGCACCTTCGTCAACAATCTGAATCTGTACGACAAGAATGCGCCGACGGTCGCTCATACAATCAGACTCTCGACCATCGTCGAGAGGGTCGAAGGACTCTATACGATCCTCGCCGGTACCGGCGAGGATCTTGGCGGCGAGCCCGGCGAATTCGCCACCTACTCGCTCTCGATTCGCAATACGGGCAACGGACCGACTCAATACTCAGTCTCCTGCAGCAGTGATGAGCGCTGGACGATACACATCGGTAGCAGCGAATCGGATTCAGTCGTCTTGGATCCACTCAGCAGGTTACAGTTCCTGCCTCTGCCGATCCATGTCAGGATACCAGCGGCAGTCGATGGACAACCTGCTGCAGGGTTCACAGAGGATGTGACATGCGTCACGACCTCAGTGCAGGACGCATCGGTGACGACGACCGAAGTGGCGGTTGTCACAGTCTTCGAAAGCCACGATTTCAGCGTTGATCTATACAACTCGGAAGGTGATGTGTTGGGCGCCATGGCCCTTGCGGACGATCGTGCCGTGCTCAATGGCGACATCGTCGTCACCGAGCTTCTGCTGTCGAATGAAGGAAACATCGAGATGAATTTCGAGATGTCAGTGTCTTCGGCATTGAATACCTGGGCAGCACAGCTATCCTACGATGGTGAGGATTCAACGGATTCACTGACCTTATCGGTCGATGCCGGCGCCAGTGCTCTGGTCATCGTCGAGATGATCGTTCCAATGAATGCCGAGATGGGGACGAGGAATACTCTGACGATTCGCACTACTCTCGGTGATGGTCCGACGATGACGAATGGTACCCGATTCATCGTCCAGGAAGTCGCTGCCTTGGAAACTTCAGACGATGGTCTGATTCGCATAGCCCTAGGTCAGACGGGCACGAATGAAGTCTGGGTTCGGAATGCTGGAAATGTCCCATTAATCCTCGATTGGACCGTCGGCAGCCTGCCCGAAGGCTGGGTCGGTGGATTCCAGTCGATCATCCCCGCCGAACTCGACATGAACCGCGAGGCATTGGTCACCATCGGTCTCGAACTACCGGGTAATCTGCCGATCGGCCTTCTCGATGAGCGAGTTTCGATAATCCTCGAGGCGACCACTCCGGGTGAGGACATCGTCGTCCACACCTTCGAACTCGCTGTCGAGGTCGTTCCTTCGATATGGATTGAGTTAGCGCCGGACTCGAACAGCTTGAAAAACATCGATGCCGGCTCTGAGGGCCGGTTCACGATCACGGTGCAGAATCTCGGAAACGTGGATACTGGAGTCACTCTGGAGATCCAAGGCTTGGAAGATTGGCGCATCAGCATCGAGCCGTCGTCACTTGATTCGATAGTCGCAGGCGGCTCGGTCGATGTCATCGTCACGGTCAGCCCTGATGATGAGGCTCAGCCAGGGCTGATGTCATTCACCGTACTGGCGAATTCAACCGATGAGGGAGGGATCAATGTCGTCACCGACGATGTCCTAGTCCTCGAAGTCAGCCGGGCTCGTGACAGCTCTTGCAGCGGCATTGGTTGTCTACTCGTCAGACTCGGCCTGCCGAAGTGGACGCTGGCAGTCATCTTCCTCTTCGCGCTTGCCGGACTCGGTGTCGCCATGTCCCGAATGCGTGGTAGCACAGCATCGTCGATTCGGCCTGAAGAGGAACTCATTCCGACGGGTTCGGCTCTCCATTCTGGTTCCCAGATTGAAAGGCGAGCTGCTGCGATGGACACCGGTTCTTCGGGAGAGGTCCTCAGCACATCCGTATCCGATGATGAGATTTCAGATGCTCTGGTGGCCACCGTACCATCTCTCTCACTACCACCCGTTCCGCCCGGTGCAATGCCGCTGCCTCCTGGGGGTCTGCCGGATGGCTGGACGATGGATCAATGGGTGGCTTATGGTCACCTCTGGTACGAACAGAATGTCTGACAGCCTCAGCCGAACTTCAACATCGTCTGACTTAATACGAGAATGTGGCCCGCTCAGGCTATGAGCGGTTCGCTTGTCCTGTTCGGCCCACCGGGCGCAGGCAAGGGGACTCAAGCTGGTCTGATAGTCGACTTGACTGGCAAACCTCAGGTGTCGACTGGAGACATGCTGCGAGCCGCAGTCAAGGCCTCAACTGCGATGGGGATGGAAGCGAAGGAATACATGGATGCTGGATTGCTAGTGCCTGATTCTGTGATCATCCGCCTCATCGAAGAGAGATTGACCGAGGCCGATGCATCGGCAGGGGTTCTCTTCGATGGTTTCCCTCGGACTATCCGCCAAGCGGAGTCGCTCGAGGCGATCGCCAATGTCGTCGCTGTGATTTCAATCGCAGTTCCAGATTCTGCGATAGTCGAGCGAATCGTCGGGCGTCGGATGGATCCTGAGACCGGTGGAATCTACCATGTCAATTTCAATCCGGCTCCCCCAGAAATCGTCAGTCGACTCATTCAGCGCCAGGACGACAATGAGGAGACTGTGCTCGCGCGTCTGGCCGCTTATCACGAACAGACCGCCCCACTCGCCGCTTGGTACGGCGAACGTGACTTGCTGGTCACCATCGATGGTGACCATTCTATCGACGAGGTCGCTGCTGCTGTCGAGACTGTAGTTCGTGGACTTGCCTGAGGTGGATGCATGAGTCGAGGAGGTGCCCGAAAGGATGCGAGCCGGCGAAGGCTTCGAGCGGCCGATGCAATCGGGCACCTATCGGATGTTCTGACTGAGAATGTCCACTCTGACATCGATGTCGCGGACATCGCTGCCAGAGACATCCTGCGCACCTCGAAGCGACACGGCTCGCGCCCTGATACCTCTATCTCGACTCTCATCTGCCGCTCTTGTGAAGCCGCACTCGTGCCGGGAAGAAATGCCAGAGTTCGAATCAAGAATGGCTACAGAATCACAACCTGCCTCACATGTGGTGGAGTCCGTAGACGAAGTATGAGCACAGGGGAGGTGGAATGAATGGGGGGCATACCCGCTGATGTTCGCAGCAGAGCCAATGGAGATGACATCGCGATTACGGTGCGGATCGGACATGGAGGCGTGACCGATTCAGTGGTCTCCGAGCTCATTGATCAGCTCTCCAAACGGAATCTGGTCAAGATCAAAGCGAATCGTGGAGTGACAGTCGGCTCAGCCGAGCGCAGCGAACTCTTCGAGATGCTTGCTACAGCAACTGACTCCACTTTGGTTCTTCAACGCGGAAACGTCGCTGTATTCTGGTCCGGCGTCGGTTGACTGAGTCGAATCCGGCTTGCACCCGACAACATTCGATGGTCACTTATTTAGAGGTCTTGTTTGTGGCGGCGTCATGATTGCTCAAGAGCAGGTCGTGCTAGCCATTTTCGCGGTCTCTTTCATCCTCATCCTCTCCGAATCAGTCCACCGAACAATAGCAGCCTGGTTCGGCTCTGTCGTGCTCTTGATTTACGGCCATTCGACCGGGGTTTTCACTCTTGAGCACGATTCTTCTCTCGAACATACGATGCTGGGGTGGATCGAGTTCGAGGTAATCGGCCTGCTTATGGGAATGATGGTCTTCGCCGCCATTCTGGAGTTGTGCGGATTCTTCGAATTCATCGCCATCAAAGCAGCCAAAATGAGTGGCGGCGACCCATGGAAACTCATCGTCCTTCTCGGCACCTTCACTACGGTAATCTCTCTGGTCATCGACAATGTCACCGCAATCATAATCATCGCTCCTGTGACCTTGAAGATATGCAACAAGATGGAGATAAATCCCATTCCGCCTCTGCTCGCTGAGGCGATTCTATCGGACACCGGCGGCGTTGCTTCGATGGTCGGCGATCCACCGAACGTGATGATCGCAGCAGAAGCCGCCAATCTCGACCTTGAATCAACATTCGGCTTCAATGGATTCTTGATGAAACTAGGAATTCTGACGTTGATCGCCTGGGTCGCGACGCTCGGTTACCTGCGCTGGTATTATCGAGATTGGATTCATTCGAAACCGGCGAACGTGGAATATCTGCTCGAGGAGGATGAGTGGGATTCAGTCGACGACAAGCAATTGATGTACACCACGCTCGCCATCCTGCTGCTGACTGTGGTCATGTTCTCAGCCAAGGAGTTCCTCGGTCTGGAGATCGAGATTCACGCCATCGCTCTCTCAGGTGCAGGACTCGCGCTCGTCGCCGCCCGCCCTCAGGATCACGAATTGAGAGGTGGATTCATGCATCTAGTGACAGAGAAGGTCGAATGGTCAGCACTCTTGTTCTTCGCAGGCTTGTTCATCCTCGTCGGGGCTGTTGGCAATGTGGGATACCTCGAGGATCTGGCGGTCTGGATATTCGACAACTTCGGCAGCGATCCGGTGATGCTCGCAGTTGCAATCATCTGGGTATCAGCGATCGCGAGCGCTATCATCGACAACATTCCTTTCACAGCGGCGATGATTCCAGTCATCGTCAGCATCGTAGAGGCCAACCCCGAACTCGACATAGCACCTCTGTTCTGGGCTCTGGCGATGGGGGCTGGCTTCGGGGGCAACGCAACTCCAATCGGATCCAGCGCCAATGTGATGACAGTCGCAATCAGCGAGAGAGGCCCTCGGCCGATCACCACCGCAGAATGGGTGAGGGTCGGTCTGCCGGTGATGCTGATCACCTGTACAGTCGCCACAGTATTCATGATCGTATTCCACGGTACTCTGTACAGTACAGTCTGATGAATCACTAGCTGCATTCATTCCCCATCTCACCCCTTAATTCCGTCATCGAGGTTCCTCCGACACTCTGAAGTCTCAACCGAGGCAGCGTGGCTCATGCAGGAGTGCGAGGTCTGTCACATGATACTCAGCCAGAGCGGCCCATGTCCTCTGTGTGGGTCGAATACTCACGATAAGTCATCACCCTCCGGTGCAACCTCAACCGACTTGGAGATTGAAACTGAGGCCGAGATCGAGCTGCCATTCGGCCTCGCCGACAGTGATTCGGTCGTCGACTCCAATCGACTACCATTCGGCCTCGAAGATGCACCTGAAGATGCAGTCGAAGGAGCGGATTCGGAGGAAGAATCTGAACCTCCGAAAACTGCTTCGGATAAGGCTGGAACGCCACCGTCTGATAGTGTCGAATTACCCTATGGAATCGACGATATGTATCACAGCCCTCTTGATTGACGGTTTCAGGCTCTCTATACGCTGTTCTTGACCATCTCGGAACGACCCGAGTAGTTCATATAGCGGAGGTAAGTCGCCGACTTGCTTTTGGTGCACCCTTGTATGGGCACATACAGGGGGAAGTGGTCGAGACTGTTCCGCCCTGCGGGGAGACGGAGTGGTCTGAGAGACCAGATAGAATCGATATGCCTGGACACCAGAGGACTCACAATGAGTCCTGTGTCAAGATAATAATAGAAAGTGGGTAAGTAGAAATTACAAAATGCTACAACCCGACTGGGGGATGGCTCGGCTCGAGAGCCGACGAAGGTCGTGACAAGCTGCGAAAAGTCGCGGGGAGAGGCATGAATCTCATGGATCCGCGAATTGCCGAATGGGACCTCCTGGCGCTATGCGCCATTCCACAAATGGAAAGGGAACCCCCTGAACTGAAGCATCTCAGTAGGGGGAGGAAAAGAAATCAAACGAGATTCCGTTAGTAGTGGCGAATGAACACGGAATCGGACAAACCGAATCTCTCGGGGAAACCCGAGAGAGATGTGGTGTATGGACTGTCTCAGCCTAAAACATCGAAATGGAAATCGCCTGGAACGGCGTGCCACAGAGGGTGAAAGCCCCGTACATGCAGATGTGATGGTTTTGTGACAGATTCCTGAGTAGCGTGCGTTGGATATCGCGCGTGAATATGGGGGGCAGAAACCTCCAATCCTAAATACTACTCGAGACCGATAGTTAACAAGTAGAGTGATCGAAAGCTGAAAAGTATCCTTAGCGGGATGTGAAAAGAACCTGAAACCAGTCGGGAACAGGCTGAATATGCGTGAAAGCGATGATATGAGCAGCGTGTATTCGTGCGTTTCGAAAAATGCCCCTGGGAGTTCTGATCATTGGCGAGGTTAAGGAGTTGATCTCCGAAGCCGAAGGGAAACCGACAAGTCCGCAGCCGCTTATGGCGGTCAGGGACGGGATGTGCTCGTCCGAAGTCAATGGTGGGAGACCTGAAGCCCGTCGATCTATGCCTGGCCAGATTGAAGCCCGGTGAAAGCTGGGTGGAGGATCGAACCGTTGCTGATCTGCAAATCGCTCGGAGGAGCTGGGTATAGGGGTGAAAGTCCAATCGAGATGGGCAATAGCAGGTTCCGCGCGAGACTACTCGTAGGTAGATCTCCGCTGAGGTAGATGACGATGTAGAGCACTGATTGGGTATTTAGGGGGAGCAATTCCTCGATACGCTGTCAAACTCCGAAGTTGTCATCGCTGTAGAAGCGGGGAGTGAGCCACGGTGGGTAAGCTACCGTGACGAAAGGTGAATAAACCAGCTCAGTGTTAAGGTCCCAAAGTACCAGTTAAGTGTTAATCTGAAACGGCGTCCGTGGTCGAAGACAACCAGAAGGTGGGCTTAGAAGCAGCCACCCTTGAAAGAGTTCGTAACAGATCACTGGTCAAGCTTGCGGGCCCGGAAAATGGACGGGGCTCAAACTGGTCACCGATACACTGATCCTTCGAAAGAAGATGAGGTAGCGCGGCGATGTGCTCGGGTAGAAGCGAGGTTGTGAGATCTCGTGGACCGTGTACATATGAGAATCTAGGGAAGAGTAGCAGCATAGTGCGGTGAGAATCCGCACCACCGAAAGGGTAAGGGTTCCTCGGCAATGATTTTCAGCCGAGGGTTAGCCGGTCCTAAGGTCAATCTTAACCGACTTGATCGAAAGGGAATTGCGTTAATATTCGTAAGCCTCTCTGCAATAATGGTAACGGCTAGGGCTAGTTCGTGCACTTCAGTCATGGAGTGTCGAAGCGTTCGATAATCGTGTGGAGAACCGTCATGGTGAGAAACACGAGAAGGCGTGAGTGAAAGACGGATGAGGCCTTGGTCCCATGAAAAACCGCAGAAGATGACCGTACCGAGAACTGACACAGGTACCCAAGGTGAGTAGCCTAAGGTGTGACGGGTAAAGTACCGCGAAGGAACTCGGCAAAATAGCCCCGTAACTTCGGGAGAAGGGGTGCCAGCTCTGAAGAGAGCTGGTCGCAGTGACAAGAGGACTCCGACTGTTTAATAAAAACATAGGCGACTGCTAGATCGAAAGGTTGTGTATAGTCGCTGAATCCTGCTCAGTGCCGGTATCTGAAATCGGGGTTCAACCTGACGAAGGACCGGTAAACAGCGGGGGTAACTATGACCCTCTTAAGGTAGCGTAATACCTTGTCGCTTAATTGGCGACTTGCATGAATGGCCCAACGAGAGTCCTACTGTCTCCGCGGTACGTCCGGCGAAATTGACATTACTGGCGCACAGTCCAGTACCCTCAACCTGCAAGCGAAGACCCCGTAGAGCTTTACTGCAGCCTGGCGTTGTATAATCGCACTTCACGTGCTGAGTAGACGGGAGACGTTGATCCACGGGACGCCAGTCCCGTGAGTAGTCGTCCATAGAGACACCGTCCTTGGAGTGTAATTGTACTCACTCTTCATGAGAACACCGCTTGGTGGGCAGTTTGGGTGGGGCGCCACGCGCTCGAAAACATAACAAGCGTGCCCAAAGGTCAGCTTAGGTGGTTCAGTCTCCACCGTTAACTGTAAGGGGAAAAGCTGGCTTGACTTGGATCGGACCAATAACGATCGAAGATGCGAAAGCACGGCCTAACGAACCAATGTACCTCATTTCTGGGGGTCATTGATAACAGAAAAGTTACCTCGGGGATAATTGAGTTGTCACCAGCAAGAGCACACATCGACCTGGTGGCTTGCTACTTCGATGTCGTCTCTTCCCAACCTCCTGGTGCAGCAGCTGGGAAGGGTGGGGTTGTTCGCCCATTAAAGGGGATCGTGAGATGGGTTTAGACCGTCGTGAGACAGGTTTGTTGCTTTGCGGTTGAGGCGTGTAAGATGCCTGATCGGAAGGGTCCTTTAGTACGAGAGGAACGAGGACTCGGAGCCACTAGTTTACCAGTTGTCCGGCAGGGCAATGCTGGGTAGCCACGCTCCATGTGGATAAGAGCTGAAAGCATCTAAGCTCGAAGTCACCCGAAAGACGAGGCATCTCAGGGGACTCGTAGAAGACGAGTTTGATAGACAGCGGGTGTAAGCACCGAGGTTCGCCGAGGTGTTCAGCCCAGCTGCACTAACCCCCCGAGCATTCATTTTTCTACACACCAATATTTTAAAATTAAATTGATACAGGGCTCTATTGTGGGCCTCTGTCCAATAGGCAGATTCGATTCTATCACCAATCACATTCGAAGGAGAGTTGTGCACGGCCACAGCGGAGGCGTAATACCCGGTCCCATATCGAACCCGGAAGTCAAGTCCTCCTGCGTCGATCTCTGTACTGTGGTGCGAGAGCCCACGGGAACTATCGTCGCTGTGCCACTCTTCTTCACCTCCCCGCAACAATTTTACTCAATATTAGGCGAAGCCATTTTCCTATGAAACATGACACTAGGTGATAACATGGGAATTCGAACTGGAGACATTCTTGGACACCCACAAGTAGGGGTTTACTTGAGTGTCGTCGGCGACGTTCTGTTTCATCCTGCTTCTCTTGATTCTGATACGATCGATGAATTAGCTGCTTCATTCGAGTTGGAGATGCAGCCATTCCTCGTCGGTGGTTCAGCCCTTCTTGGCAGCCTGATCAGTGGCAACAAGAAGGGGATTGCAGTCGCTGACATCGCGACCGAATCAGATCTCGAGGCTCTGACGAGTTTCGGCGAGGTCGTGGTCATGGAGAGCGGTGTCAACGCAGCGGGCAATCTCGTCGCTTGCAACGACCACGGCGCGATAGTCAGTCCGGTGATTCCCGGTCCTGGATGTCAGATGATCGCCGATGTCTTGGGAGTTGACGCTATACGGTCCAAAGTCGCTGGACAAGAGACGGTTGGCTCCTTGATGGTCGCGAACAACAAGGGAATTCTGACTCATCCAGACATCACAGGTGATGAGGTCGAGAGAATAGAGGCAGCCATGCGAGTACCAGTGATGGTCGGAACGGTCTGCTTCGGCTCACCATATGTCGGCGCAGGTTGCGCCGCATCTGATTCCTATGTCTTGGTGGGTTCGGGCTCAACGGGCCCTGAATTGAATCGTATCGAAGATGCTCTCGGACTGATATGAGACCGTCTTCAACTGAAGTTCGAAGCATCGAACTCAGCATCCTTGTCGAGTCGACGTGTGACTTCAGGCAATGGATACTTCAGTCCAGTTGCAGTGTTGAACAGAACCACGGATTCGTCCTTACTGACCAGCCCCTGCTCGATGGCGACCTCCCAAGCCGCGAAAGTCGCCGCACCTTCGGGACACATCAGCAAGCCATCTGTTCTTCCGATGTGATCCCTCGCGCGCATGATGTGTTCGTCATCGACCGCTATCGCGAATCCGCCTGATTCTCGCACCGCCCGTAGAATCAGGAAATCGCCTATCGCTGCGGGCACCCGGATGCCACTCGCTTCGGTCGCGGCGTTCTGCCAGAACTCCGCATGTTCGACGCCGTCCTGCCAGGCTTTGACGATTGGAGCACAACCGGTTGACTGGACGGCGACCATCCTCGGCAGTTTGCATTTGATCCAACCGAGTTCGAGCAATTCGTGGAAGGCCTTCCACATCCCGATCAAACCCGTCCCACCCCCTGTCGGGTAGAATATCACATCGGGAAGATCCCAACCCAGTTGCTCGGCCAATTCAAGCCCCATCGTCTTCTTCCCTTCGATTCGATATGGTTCCTTCAGGGTCGAGACGGCGAACCATCCGATCGATTCCTTCCCCGCATTGATGATTGCCCCGCAATCTCCGATCAATCCGTTCACCAAATAGGTGTCAGCGCCTTGCGCCTGGGTCTCGGAGGTATTGATGAAAGGAGTATCATCGGGACACAGAACCGTGCTGCGTATCCCCGCGCGTGCAGCATAAGCAGCCAATGCAGAGCCGGCATTTCCATTGGTTGGAATCGCCAGATGCTCGAATCCGAATTCCTTCGCCATCGATACCGCGAGAGCAAGTCCCCGAGCTTTGAAGGAACCAGTCGGCAGACGAGATTCGTCTTTTACCAGCACCTCTGCTCCATCCAACGCCATATGCTCGATACTACGCTCCAAAGCCACAATAGGTGTCACCACTTCGCCCAAGGAGACTCGATTAGCTGCATCTGCCACCGGCAGGAGCGGTGAATACCTCCAGAATCCGGCCTCCTCCGAGGTCTCGATATCCTCGCGAGTCACCTCTTCCCGCATCGCTGCCAGATCATAACGAACCAGAATAGGTTTTCCAGCAGACGAAAGCGTATGTGGGACACCCTTCTCGATGATCTCGCCAGTGTAGGCACACTCGAGATGGGTGACGAAGTCGCGACTCATTCGAACACCAACTCGTGACTTCGAACCATCAGAATCCTCTCAGATGGCGGTGGGCGCAATGTGACCGTCTTCTTTGTCATCTTCTGAACGAACTCGATTCCAGACATTCTTCATCAGTTCGTCGTGATGCTCTTTGCAGTAATGGAATCGGCGATAAGCCTCTCTGAATGAATATGCTTTCTCGCCAGTCGCAACGAGGAATCCTTCCGGCGATAGGCGGCTGACTTTGTCGCCTTCAGCCCCGCAATCCGCGTAGTCGCATGTCGGCATCATTCCACCTCATTCATTACTCTGATTTGTCTTCTTCGGGCTCGATCACAATCAGGGGTGCATTGGCTTCGACGCTTTCACCTGGTTGACAGTTGATTTGTGAGACTATTCCCGAGAGCGGCGCATGAATCTCATTCTGCATCTTCATCGCTTCAAGAACCATCACCACATCACCCTCGGAGACACTCACTCCGAGTTCGACTGCAATCGAGACGATCTTGCCCGGAATGGTGGAGGAGATCGTTCCCGAACGCTTGCTTCGTCCGCTGCGTTTGCGTTTCCGCGTACCTTCTCGGTCGTCCTTGCCACCGCTCACTTCTATGGTGAATTTCTTGCTGCCGACGGTGACCTCCCAGGCACCGTCGACCTTTTTGAGTTCGACGTCGAATTCTTCGCCGTCGACCTTTACCTTCCGTTTCTTGGTCATCAGATCACCTCGGTTTGCATACCCTCGGTCATGGTGTCACCTCTGGATGATTGTTCTCGGTCATCAGATCACCGAGGCGTACTCCTTCGTGTGCGGGCGCGAAACAGGTTTCGTCGCCCGATGAGAACTCGACGATGGTCACGCGACCAAGCCTTGCCTTGGTCACGTGAGGCTGCGGGTTGCAGCGAGGAGCCGCTTTCTTCCTCGAGGATGACTGCGGCTATCGCAGCGGCGAGCATTCTATCCTTCTTGCGAGCCATTGCCATTCCTCATAATGGGATGTTGCCGTGCTTGCGAGCGGGTCTAATCTCTTCTTTCTCGAGTAGAGCACCGAGGGCTCGACTAAGTTTCGCGCGGGTTTCTCGTGGTTGGATGACGTCGTCGAGATATCCGAGGGCTGCGGCTCGATATGGATTGGCGAATGTCTCCTCGTAATCGTCGATCAGGCGTTCCCGTTCTCCTATCGGGTCACCCGCGGCGCCGATTCTTCTGCGATGGATGATCTGCACGGCTCCTTCAGCCCCCATCACTGCGAGCCGGGCGGTCGGCCATGCTACATTGTAATCTCCACGAATGTGTTTCGACGACATCACATCATAGGCGCCACCGTACGCCTTTCGGGTTATAACGGTCAGTTTGGGAACAGTGGCTTCGGCGTAAGCATAGAGCAGTTTCGCGCCGTGGCGGATGATGCCCCCCCATTCCTGACTTGCACCTGGAAGGAATCCTGGGACATCGACGAATGTCAGGAGTGGGATGTTGAAAGCGTCACAGAATCTTATGAATCGGGCTGCTTTGACTGAGGCATCAATGTCGAGGCAGCCCGCGAGGAATTTCGGTTGGTTGGCGACGACGCCGATTGTATGACCTCCGAGTCGCCCGAAGCCGATGACGATGTTCTGCGCATAGTCGGCTTGAACCTCCAAGAAGGCGCCATCGTCGAGGACTTCCTCGACAGCGTCAACGATGTCATAGGGGAGAGTCGGATCCAGAGGGACCAATTCGTCAAGGTTCTCACATTCCCGATCGGGCGGATCTGTCGTATCCTTGATCGGCGCCCGTTCGAGATTATTCGATGGTAACATGCTGATCAGGTTTCGAACCAATTCCAATGCATCATTGTCGTCTTGGGCGGTGAAGTGTGTGACGCCGGAGCGGTTTGCGTGGGTTGCAGCACCTCCGAGGTCTTCGAAGGAAACCTCCTCGTTGGTCACGGTCTTGATCACTTCCGGACCGGTGATGAACATGTGTGCCGTTTTGTCGACCATGACAATGAAGTCGGTGATGGCTGGTGAGTAGACAGCGCCGCCAGCACACGGACCCATTATCACCGATATTTGAGGAATCACACCGCTGGCGCGGACATTTCTGAAGAAAATCTCAGCGTAGGAACCCAAGGACGCCACTCCCTCCTGGATGCGTGCTCCGCCACTGTCGTTGAGACCTATCACCGGCGCCCCCGTCTTCAGAGCCATGTCGAGAATCTTGCATATCTTCAGGCCGTGCATCTCACCCAATGAGCCGCCGTAAACAGTGAAATCCTGAGCGAAGCAGTAGATTGTACGGCCGTCGATGGTGCCATGGCCGCAGACCACGCCATCACCCGGAATCACATTGCGATCCATGTCGAAATCCGTGCATCTGTGTTCGACCAGTGAATCGACTTCCACGAAGCTGCCTTCATCGACCAATTGCTCGATACGCTCGCGCGCGGTCATCTTGCCGCGCGCGTGTTGGGCAGCGATACGTTGCTGCCCGCCGCCGGCTTCAGCCTGCGCCTTTCGCCTGCGCAAGTCATCGATGCTATCCTGCACGCTAGACATGTGACAGTCTGCCAACGCGGCGAGGCCGCCAATGAGCATTGCTGAAGAGACGATTGTCCGAAGATTCACACAATCGGTTGCTTGAAGGCTCTGCGGCGGGTCGCCACCAAGGACAGTATCATGCGAATCGTGGTGGCGAAACCGGGTCTCGACGGGCACGACAGGGGGGCTAAGGTCATCGCTCGTGCTCTGCGTGACGGTGGACATGAAGTGATCTACACCGGACTTCGCAGGACTCCGGCTGAAATCGTCCGAATCGTCATGGACGAGGATGCCGCAGCCGTTGGACTCTCCACCCTATCCGGCGCACATGCGATTCTCATACCTCGTCTATGTGGCGGTTTGCGTGAAGCAGGAATGACCGACGTCGTCGTCTTCGCTGGAGGTATCATCCCTGAAGAGGATCGTCCTGCTCTCTTTGAGGAAGGCGTTCGGGCTATCTTCGGACCGGGCACGACCACTTCGGAGATTCTTAATTTTCTCAGAACACTCGATGAGCGGGCCGAAGCCGGGGAAGCGATAGGGGTCGGTGAAGATCCAGGGTGGCATTGGGAATGAGCGAGACTGACGAACTACTGATCGCCGCCAAGAATGGCGACAGGAGGGCCTTGTCGAAGTTGCTGACCTGCCTTGAAGAGGGTGAAGAATCGCCAGTCCCCGCGGGATCCGGTGACTCGATAGGGGTCACGGGTCCGCCCGGCGTCGGCAAATCAACGCTGATTGGTCGCATGGTCGATATCTGGGTGGCTCGAGGCGAGTCCGTCGCAGTCCTCGCAGTCGACCCCTCCTCACCTCGAAGTGGCGGTGCTCTTCTCGGTGATAGAATGAGGATGATGAGTGCTGATTCGTCAGATTCGTTCTTTGTTCGCTCGCTGGCCACGAGGAACCACCCTGGTGGACTGATGGACTGTCTATCTCCTATGGTCGATTGTCTGGCGGAGTGTGGCTGGAGTCGAATTCTGATAGAGACCGTCGGTGCTGGCCAGGCGGAGATTCGAGTGGTTGCCTTCGCTGAGCGGATATTGCTCGTCGATGGACCCGACAGAGGTGATGTCATCCAAGCGGAGAAAGCCGGAATCATCGAGTTGGCCGATTTGATCGCAATCAACAAATCCGACTTGCCGAATGCAGCGCGGGCGGCAGACTCGATACGCTCGGCCCTATCGGTCGGTGAATTGGAGCGAAACCCCGAGGTTCTGCTCGTTTCCGCTCACGATGGTAGCGGAATCGAGCAACTGGTCGACGCTATCGATGCCGTTGAAACCACGACAGGCAGAGAACGCCTGCGAATCCGTGAGCGGTTGATCTCTGCCTGGGATTCCACCCTCCTCGGAGCCGACTCTTTCGATGAGGTGATGGCTGCCTTGGAGACCGGAAGCATGACGCTGTCTGAAGCGGTCGAGAGCATCAGGAAAGGTTGAATTCAGACGCGTGACAGTTGAATAGATGAATCGTTGAAGAATACCGACAAGTGCGAGGTGAATGAATGAACGATCCTGAGATTTCGGTCGACGTCGATCATATCGAACATTCTGTCGGCGGCGCTGGCGGACACATCTTCCGACGTATCCTTCACATCTCGATGTTCCTGATTCCGGTGATGTACCACCTCTATGGGGAGACCATTGCCGCATATGTCTCTCTCGAACCGCAACAATTCGTCATCGCCGTCGCTCTCATTTTCATCATCGTCGAAGCAATCAGAATCCGCTTCGGCATCATAATCGTCGGTCAGCGTGAATACGAAGCAACGCAGATCAGCGCGCTGGCATGGGGCGCCTTCGCTGTCTGTCTGACCCTCATAATCGCCCCGCAGCCAGGCGAGGGAATCGAGGCCGGACTCTACACCATCCCAATCATCTGGGGTCTCACTTTCGTAGACCCTGTGATGGGGGAGATCAAGCGTACGAAGAGGGGACTGAAGAACGCCATCATCGTCGGCCTCGTCCTCTCATACGCTATCTGGCTAGGTGCATCGGTGTTGCTCGGTACCCCTGCATGGGTAGCGGTCATTCTCGCGCCATTGACGGTTCTCGGTGAGATCCCTCGCGTCAAGTGGATCGATGACAATGCGACGATGATCCTTTTCCCGTTGACGGCGCTGCTTCTGCTGACTCCTTTCCTATGAGTTACTTCAGTCACATTTACAACCCGATTTCATCTCGCAGTGTTTGATAGAGATGTCCAAGTCTGAAGAATCCAGCAACATCGCTGAATCCCCGCTCACTCAAAATTTCTATGTCTTCGTCTGGACCTTGGCTTCAATCGCTTCATTCGCGATCTTCATCGTCTATTGGTGAGGAACACTTCATCCGAATCGGTCAGATGACCTTCGAGGGGCTTCGCCACCATGTTCATGACTGATTGTTGCTGACCTGAGAGTGTGTGTGGCATCGCAGGTCTGCTGGGTAATGGCAGTTCCCTCGAGGTGAGAGCCATGGCTACCGCATTGGCCCACCGAGGCCCGGACGGGTCTGGCGTATGGTCGGCTGAGGTTGGTACAGGAAGCGGTTCTGGGACTGTTGCATTCGGCCATGCGCGGCTCTCGATAATCGATCTTGCCGGTTCGCGCCAGCCACTTGGCTCTGACCATGGCTGTGTATTGATTCAAAATGGCGAGATTTACAATCATAAGAATTTGAAGCGAGGTCTTCGAGATTATCCCTTCCTGACCTCGGGCGATGGAGAGACGATTCTCGCGCTCCATCGAAGCCATTCAGGTTCTTCACCTTCGGTTGCTGGCAAGGAGGGGGTGAATCCGGCGCAGGCCCATGTAGGGTGGGTCTCGAAGTTGGATGGCATGTGGGGTTTCGCATTGTGGGATCCTGCAAGGGATGAACTCATTCTATGCCGAGATTCAATGGGAATCAAACCAATCGTGAGAACGCTGCTGGACGATGGCACACTGCTATTCGGCTCCGAGGTGAAGGCTCTTCGCGGGCATGCGGATTTTGTTGCGCAGCCAGACATAGATGCTCTGGTTGTGCGTTTGGCCTACGAGTATCCTCTCGACCGCACGACTCTCTTCAAAGGCGTGATCTCGGTCGCACCTGGGACTGTTGAGACTTGGGGCTTGGATTCTGATGGACGGGCTGTGCTGACGGGTGTAGCGCGTTATTCACACGATCTCGTCGCGCCTGAGGATTCATGGGATGTCAAGACTCAGGCGCGGGTTCTGTTGGACAGTCTGCGGTGTAGTATCGAAGACCGGTTGATGGCTGATGTGCCAGTGGGTATCGTTCTTTCAGGTGGGCTCGACTCAAGCTTGGTTGCCGCTCTTGCACATGAGACCGCCCAGGCTGCTGGAAAGGCGGTTCCAGCCTGTTGGACCGTTGCTGATAGTGAGGATAATTCCGATTTTATCGCCGCTCAAATGGTTGCACAGCATCATGATTTAGCCCATCATACTCTGATCATGCCGGAGACTACATTCTGGGAAGATCTCCCTCGATTCGCCTGGCACGGCGAGGACCTCGATATCACCGTGGTTTTCTGGCAATCGGTATTCGATGAGATGCGAAAGGATGTGACTATCGGCCTGTGCGGTCAAGGTGCTGATGAATTACATGCAGGATATCCACGTTATCGGGATCCTACAGGTCATGCGAGGCTGATTCAACACAGACTCGATCTTGCAGGCGGTGTTGACGGGTCTGCTTTGGCGCGAGGTGATGGGGAGGCGTGGTCGTATGACTCGATTTCTCCCGCGCCTAATATGCAGGGATTGACCGAGACACTGCAATTCGAGATGGATCGAGGACAATTGGCGAACTTCCAGTTGCGTCTGGGTGACAGGCACAGCATGGCGGCAGGTCTCGAGGTACGAGTTCCCTTCCTCGGTTCTGCGCACCGGTCCCAAGCACATCTTCTTCCTCTCGACTGGCGTTTGTCGGCCGATGATGAGAAGATGGCTTTGCGAGAGGCGGCAGCTCTGACCGATCTGCCGAGAGAAATCGTCAGGCGACCCAAAGTCCCCGCGGGCACTGCTACGAGCCCTTCACTCGTCGCCACTCTCATCGACGAACTTCGACCACGGGCAGAGGAATGGGCTCTCGAATATGGTCGTCTTACTCCACAATTACTCGATCAGCCAGACATGGCTATCGGACTGCGTCTGTTTCACGCCATGCACTTCACCGATGCAGGAACCAGTATACGAAGTGGTTCTCTTCTGGATGTTCTGGAAGATGTCGGCCCATGGCCGACTCAGTGAATCAACCGACCGGCCTCGTCGAAGGAATGACCTTCGTGCTCAAGCAGTCGAATCTTCGTTGCTTGTCCGCCCAAGCCACTGTAATTCCCAATCATCCGGTCGCTGCGAACCACTCTGTGACAGGGTACGAGAAGAGGCCAAGGATTCATCGCCATGACCGAGCCGACGGCTCGGCTCGCACCTTTGCTACCCGCCAACTCGGCCAATTCACCGTATGATACCACCTTACCGAAATGTGTCTGGGCGACCAAGGCATCGAGTGTTCGTTTCTGAAATGCAGTCAATCTCGATGAATCGAGTTCGGGAAGCATCTGCGATTCACCCGAGAAGTAGGCACGGAACCATTCTCGGGCAGCTGCGAGATGAGGATTTTCTTCAGTCGATTGGGTTTTCTCGCCCCAACCGACTTCGGTCAACCCATTTGTCGACGCCTCGACGAAGATAGATCCCAGAGGCGTGAGAATGCAATCCCTTGCCATCATTCGGATTCAATCCTCGGAGTCCTTGACATTTTCGTTCTCTTGAGAACTCTCTGACTCATCTTCTGGAATCTCCATTCCGACGATCTCATAATTCGAAGGAAACAATGCGATTGCGACTCCGCCGACAATCGCTGCCAATCCAAGGTAGAACTGCTGTTGCACCACTATCAATTCCAATCCTAACGCAAAGAGTACCAAACCACCTATGTTCGAAACCCAAACAAGGGTCTTGAAGGTGTTAAGCGAAACACCGGTGCTGTGCTCGGTCCGCTTCGGACCGAATTCAGCACCGAATCTAACTGGATCTTCTTCATCCATTTTCATCACCTGTCAATCATGAGGATCGCATCCGTCGGGCAGGCCAGAACGCAGAGTTTGCAGCCCGTGCAAGGGTCGCGCAGAATACGAGCTTTGCGGTTGACATCGACGTTCATGATAGGGCTCGCCATCGGGGTGTCGTACACCTCGATCGCGTCATCATCACAGACGATGGTGCACTGGTCACAACCGATGCACAATTCCTCCTTCACCCATGCCACAGCGTCCTCGCCACCCTTGAGGTTTGCACGCTCTTCGGCCTGCATCGCGTTCATCATCATCCTGATGCGACGCTGCTGTTCAGCCCGGCGAATGGTCAGGTCGGGGATATCCGTCATCTGTACCGTGGGCGCCGGTGCTGACTTCTTAGCGGCTGCGGTTGGCCATCTCGTTACCTTCAATGGCAAGATGTAGCACGCATCGCGCGTGAGCGAGAATGTTGAGGTCGAACTTCGCTGGTATCAGGATTCGATGGCTTGGCTCGGATTGACCATCGGTCCAGCTATCTGGTTGGCGATGGTGATGTTTCTGTCAATGCAAATCGCTTGGGTTTCGCTCGCCTGCGGAGGAATCATCGGATTCTTCCTCTGGTTGGTCGCTTTGGGTTATGACAATCCTCGTATGGCGAAGGCGACGCTCTGGGGTATCGCCATTAATTCTGTGCTGGCGGGTTACTCAGCTTATCTTGTCTTCTTCTGAGGGAGACAATCTTCAAACGGCATTCACCGCGATGATGAATTCACTGACGCTTAGCTTCGACTTGGCGAGCGAGGAAGGAGACGACATCGAGAATCTCGAAGTCATGACGTGGGTCGCCTTCGAACTTGAGGCACTCAAAGTGGCTGACGCACTTCGGGCAACTCGTCAGCATGATTTCTGCGCCCGTCGCCTTGACCTCATCGAAGCGCTGCAGTCGCAGCGCTCGACTGTTCTCGTTGCATGACATCATGCTCGAGACTCCACAGCACAGCGCATCTTCGCCGGTGTGTTCCATCTCGACCAGATCCACACCGCCCACCGCGCGAATCAAGTCGCGCGGTTCCTCATAGATGTTCATCTGACGGCCCAGCCTGCACGGATCGTGGAAGGTGACTGTAACGTCATCGGCGACTTTTAGGTCGGGTTTGAAGCCGTTTTCGATGAGGAATTCCGTAGTGTGCATGACCTTCATGTCCTCGAGTTCGTAATCGAGAGCGAAGGTTCGGAAGCACTCGGCGCATGATGTGACGAGCGTCTCGATTCCGCTCTCGATGAGTTTCTTCTGATTGTAAGCCTTCAATTTCTCGAAGACTTCTGTCAAGCCCTGCCACTTCTGGTCATGGCCGCAGCACTTGAGGAAATCGCGGCCGAGATAGGTCACTTCCTTGTCCATCTCATCAAAAAGTGTGAATGCCGCGGTAGTCGTCTCACCGAGGTTCATCGAACCCTCGTTGACGTGGCTGAAGATCATCTCTTGATCGATGTAGTCGACACAGCCTGGATAATAGCCGACGGTTGAATCGATTGGATAATCCTCGATTGAAATGAACGCCTCATCCGCGTCTTCCGCCGCCTCCGCCGCCAGAACTGCTTGTAGAATCGTATGTGGGATTTCCGCTGCCGGTGGGCCGCCGACGATGAGGTTTCGACGGATGTCCATGTACGAGTCGTAGTCGACCAATTGTGGGCATGCGTTGGTACAAGCTGTGCAGGTCAGACAGGAATAGAGTGGAACGCCGTCATCTTCGTTATTCCAAGTGTTGTAGATGATGTTCAGTTTGTCGCCTGCAGTGAACAGTCTGACTGGACACGCATCATCGCAGAGGTCACAGCCGTAGCACTTGTTCATCTCCCACTCGTAGCCGCGCGCCATATTGCGCATCAGCAAGAAGACGAGCGCGCCCACTCCGAGACAGGGGATGAACATCGAATAGGTGAGTTTGGCGTCGAGACTCTTAGGATTCTTGTGGAAAGTCGGGTTTGCCATCGCCAGAGTCTCAAAGTCAGCGTCGGCGGAAAGGTCTGTGCGGAGAGCCGCGGCACCATTTCCATCGAAGAGAAGCGGCTGGAATGCCTGTGCTGAGAAGGCAGTGAACATCGTGACTGTAGAATCGACGTCACTCGAAGTCACGGTGTATTCGAGGCTGTATGAGGCCGCGGAAGCGAGTTTGAGAGAGGTGCTACCGCATTCTCCTTCACTAGTGCTCCACAATGTTGCGCCGGCTTCATTCTTGATTGTCAATTGCTGAGTGTGGCTGCCTGCGTTGCGTACCGAGGTTCGGAAGGTGCAGCCGACATCGACTGTGACTTTTGAAAGACCGAGATCCTCGATCCACATCGTATCACTCCACGAGTTGCTGACGGTCGAGCCGTCTTCGTTGCCATCGTAGGTCAGAGTATCGCCCGCAACATTTCTTCCCGAATCTGCATCCGCGTGGCCGTTGACATCAGCGAAATCCATCAATATGTTCTGTGTAGGTTGGAATATTCCCCACGCCGTCCAGTAAACCGCGGGAATGACACACCAATCTCCGACGTCTTCGGAATCATCGAGTCCTGACCAGACGCCGAGGTTGGAGGAGTCGCTGAAGGTCAGACATCTATCCTCCCAATCAGCCCAATCATCGCCTTTTTCGTAGTAGACCAAAGTGTCGGAGGGCTGCCCCCTCATCTCTTCGAGTTCCTCGACCTCATCCATCGCGCCAAGGCCGCCGTAATCCCAGAAGCCACCCTCGTAGATTGGCCAAGTCGCAGCCGAGATCAGCACGGCGACGACGAGCGAGCCGATTGCTACCTGCTTACCCAATGCCGGCGTCAGTCGAGCACCAATTGAATTGAGAAGGAACCACCTGACGCCGAAATACAGCAATGTGAATACGAAAATCGCGGTCAGAATCCAAGGAATCGCGTTGAATACTTCAGCCGTCCAAGGCGCCTGACGACCACAGTCGAAAATGTGATGCGTATTCGCCCAACAGAAGTCGGTTCTGTCTTTGGCATACAATTCGAGGAAGATGTTGATTGAGAAAACAGAAATGAACCAAACATGCGCTAGATAAACCGCTCCTGCGGTGGCGAACCAAGGGTCTTCGACACCGCGCTTCTCGCGTCCACCTAAGAAGGGAGGAAGCGTGAGGATTCCAACTGGGAAGCCGGTCAGGAAGGCTCCCCACCAAGCAGCGTTCCACGAAATCACTGGTGAGCCTAGGAAGGCTCCAATCGGACCGGCAGGAATCACGAATTGCGGGAGATATTCGCCCCATCGCAGATAGCCGTAGGAGAATAGGACATACCAGTCTGGAAACACGAATCCAGCCTGAGCGAATGGGTCGGCAGCGCTGTGCAGTGGAGGTGGAATCAGCCAGCAGTAGAATGCCAGAACCATCATCATCGCAGCGAAGATGATTGAGTCTCGTAGGGCTTCAGTAGGCCAGAATGGTTGCCCCATGTGGACCCTGCGTCGCTCTTCTTCTGACTCCAGCAACTTGCTCTTCTCACGAACATAGGTGTCCGCAATCCGGCCGAATCGATCTATCATGCTCATACCAAGTCCTCCCGATCAATGCGGCTCCGCAATCCCTTGCACCCAGACGATGAACAAGTGCACCAATATCAGCGCTGTGACGACGACGGGCAGAATGAAGACGTGGAGGAAATACATCCTCGTCACAGTCTGCCCGGAGAGCGATGTTCCTGCGAACATCGCCGTCGCGACCCAGCTTCCGATGAGGGGAGTCGAGTTGGCCATGTTGATGCCGATTGTAGCCGCGCCGAACGCGAGGCTGTCCCAAGGCAGCAGATAACCCGAGTAACCGAAGAAGATGGTGAAGAACATCAGGGCGACTCCGATCAGCCAGTTGAGCTCACGCGGGTTGCGGTAGGCGCCGGTGAAGTAGACTCGACACATATGCAGGAAGACCGAGGCTACCATGAAGTGAGTCGCCCAATGATGGATCGAGCGCATGATGTAGCCGAATGGCAATTGCACCATGATGTACTCCATCGAACTGTAAGCAGGAGTCGGATCGCCCTCTCCGCCTGGAACATAGTAGAGTCCGAGGATCGTTCCCGTGATCACCAATATCACGAAGGCGAGGAAGGAGATTCCGCCCAAGCAGTAGAGCGGGTACCAGTACCAGATGATTCGCAGTTTGTATTTCTCAGCGTGCGTCAGAGGCATCTGTCGGTGCATGCTGTAATACGCGTCGCGGCTCATCCCCCAGTAATCCTGGATGCGGAATCTGGTGTCGAGCCAGGAAAAAGCCCAGAGGAATGATTTCTCGGCCAGACCCATGCTTCCAGCGCTCGTCTCTACCGCTCGCAGGATGTCCTTGCGCGGCATATCTTCGCGTTCCTTACGCAAGGTGAAAGCGACGAGCACGACAACGAGTGCGATGAAAAGCCAGAGGAACCAGAATTGCAGCATCATCTCACCTCAGTCACAATATGTGTACCAGTCCTTGAAGTCGGGCAGAGCCTCGATCAGATCGCCACTCATGACCCACGGAATCAAGGGTAATCCGACCGGAGCGGGACCTCCGGTCCGGCGGATGCCTATGAAATCGAATTCGGCACCGTTCGAGCGATTTCTGTTTCGATTCTTTTCTATGGTTGTTGGGTCGAACCTGCTCGAGTGGCAGATGCAGAACAATTTGTTGCCACTTGAATCGACAGCACCCGGCGACCATTGCTGTTTGGTGAAGTCGTTGTTCACCAGTTGCCAGCCGGGGATGCAGCAGAGGTGTGTGCAGCGAGAGAAGATGACGATCAAATTGTCGTGAATCGAGAGGGCTTGTAACGTCGGGTCTTCGTCGAGTTCGTACCCGCTACCGACATACTTTCCACTCTCGGTGTATCCGTCGACGAATTGGAAACGGGGTTTGTTCATGGCGACCGGGGTCACCGAATTTTCTTCATGGGGGACATAAACCACGTTCACGGGCAGGCCGGACCATACGCCTTGAGCGCCGGCCATTCCAGTGTTACTCGATGCGGCTGCATCGACGAAAGCGGAATATGACATCACTTCGAGATGCCGGTCTCCATACCATGTGGAATCTTCTGCACCGGTAGGAACCCAGAATCGGACCGCCGAATCACCTCCTGATGACCCTGTTGCTCCCATCAATAATGAAGCGAAGCCGATGCTTCCAAGGCTGGCCATGGTGATCACTCCAGCAGCCGTATTGAATGAGTGGCGCATGAATTGACGGCGATCGATGATGGTATCCCTCGATCCTTCCAATTCCTCGCTTCCGGGAAGCGGACGGAGTCTGAATTGTCTTACCATGAATCACACCTCGTACTGCTGCCAAGCCTCGGGATCATTCGGCGGGATGTACTTGTTTCGCCTGTGCTTGACGACGATGACATCAGGAAGAACGAAGCGAAGATAGACGATTCCCATGAGAATGATGGTCAGTAGAGTCATTCCCAGATGGAATGACAATCTCTGCTGGTCCCAGTGATTGAAGAGTCCGTAAGAGAGTGTGCCGGCCCAATAGAGGGTCCATAGAATACCCCAGAGTGCGAATATGACGACGAGCCAGGAATCTCCTGATGGAGAGATGCTGGCTCGAATGATGCTACCCGGTTCAGGATCGTTGAAGACACCATGATCGACTGCAGTGTTGTAGACCTCCTCACTCAGACTGACTCCCTCGAGAGCGTCGCGGGCGGCCTCGACACTGACCTTTCCAGCCCGGACTTCCCGTAGGAGTCTCAGCACCACGTCATCCCTCAGAGTTGATCCCCCCTGCGCAGGTGTTTGATTCGGAGTTTGAGTAGGTTGCTGCGGCCGGTATGGTGTCTCGAGAGTCCATATCGCAGGAATAATCCACAGAAGAGTATGACGAGTATGACGGCGCCGAATCCGAGCAAACCCAGCCAATGCGCTCGTAGAGCAGCTCCCATCTCGTGCAAATCGACGTGGCCTTCCTTGGCTGCAGGAGGGGTGATTTGTCCATTGCCGCTGAAGATGGTTCTGGTTTCACCATCGTCGGCCCCTTCATCGATGGAGATCGAAAGGCGGTTCCAACGGTCTAGTTCGGAAGGAATCCCGTCGCCGTTGACTGAATTGCCAGCCAGCCAGAATGTCACGATGCCTTCACCGGATTCTGGGGCCGCCCAGATAATAGTCCACGTTCGTTCCTCTGTCTTACTTCCAGATCCTGCATGTGTTAGTGTTGCAGTATCGTCCTCCCAGTTCTGGACCAAATCTTCGAATCCTTCAGCCCCAGAGAGAGTTCCAGCACTGACTCGCATCGAGAATCCAGCGGTATTGGACTCCGTATCAATTTCAGGCCCACCAATCAACTGGATTGCCATCTGATAAATTGTGCCTGCCGAGTATCTGTAAGGAACATCGTCGAGAATCACCGTGATAGAATTGTCAGGATTCTCAGCGTGGCAGGTGCAGCCAGCGATTGCGACATCGCCCATGTCATCTTGATCGTTGGCGATGCCCGTTGAATAGGCCTGGCTCGAACCCGCTATCATAAGGGCGAAACAGAAGAGTACCAGAAGTCGTCGTGAAGTCTGGTAATCTGGCTTCATCGGTTACCCTCGATTAACGTCTTCTTCCACCAGACAGCGGGCTATCAAGGTTTCAGTTTGACCCCTGTGGGGTCGCCTCGGAAATGGCCCGATTCCCGATTGACTTCCATGCTGCGAAACCTCATACGAATCATCCTTCTGGAGAGGTCGATGGCAGGTCCTGTTTGGAAGAATGTCTACAGGTTGAGTGACGACCAGATATCGCGCCTCGATTTGGCAGAGGAACGCATGGAGATGATGGATATCAGTGAATCCGAACGCATCCTTCTGGAATTGCTCGAAGAGGATGTTCGATGCGTTCCTGTTCTGAATAATCTCGGTCATCTGAACGGGCGACATCTGTCTGATTTCGAGAAGGCCATCGAGTATTATGAAAGAGCCTTGGAGATCGAACCGGACAATGCATGGGCGAGAGATGAGCGTAGGCGCTATCAACGCTATCTATCGTATGATTGACCCGCAATTACAAGACGCCTCCTCGGTCCTCGTCACGGTATGCACGAAGGCGCGATCCTCATCTGTGGAGTCGGAGGGCTCGGTTGCATCTGGGCGGATTCAGCGCACAGAACCTGCCCAGATCTCGCCGACCTGCTTCTTATCGATGCTGACGAATCTTCATTCCGAGGCTCTGGACAGGCTCATTGTCTCCATCTCGACGCCATTGGCGACGGAAATGGAGCAGCGGCTCTACCCTCCCTCGCGGCCCATAGATTAGCCGAGGGTCTTTCCTCGATGGATGGTCTTCTCAAACGCGCGGAACTCGTGATACTGATGACCGGTCTCGGAGGTGGTACGGGTTCAGGAGCTGCGAGTGAGCTCGCGCGAATCGCTACCTCTCGAAATTGTTTGGTACTTTCTATCGCAGGTCTGCCATTCGCGGAACAACCTCTCCGCTCTGCAATCGCTTCGGCGGCACTACCCGCCCTCGAGGCTAATTCTCACGTCTGCATCCACGTCAGCATGGAACGGCTTGCATGGTACGCCCGAGCCAGAAAAGATGACTGGCAGACAGGATCAGGCTGGATTCAGGATCTTATCCAAGGCCTTGTGACCACCCTCGGACGAGTCGGGAAGTTAAATCTCGATCTGATGGATCTACGAACCGTGGTCGAGCATCCTGGTAAAGCGACATTGATCGTTGGCGTCGGCTCCATCTCCAATCCAATGGAAGTCGTCGAAGTCGCTCGTCAATCCCCTCTGGCGAACACAGATGTGACCGGTGCCAGAGGATGTTTGATTCAAGTCGAAGGTGGACCCGATATGACTCTCTCTCATCTGAATGAGGTTTCCGAGTCCTTCATCTCATTACTGCATCCTGATTGTCAAGTCCTGCTTGGAGCGAGAGCCAGCGATGAGATGGTCGGCCGATTACGCCTGGTTGCGGTGGTCAGTGGTTTGTGAACCATCGGCGCTGGCTTGGAAAGTTAGGTCAGAGTTTTTTGGATTTTTTTCCTTGTTCAAGTATATTTAAACGCTGGAAAAACCTCTCTGATTACAGATCAAGGACCAATGACCGTCCAATTGGTTAAGGGTGACCTCTTCGAGGTGCTTGTGGTGAAACTTGGGAAAGCGGCTCGCGGCAAGCACCGTTGGATCGGTTTGACTATCCATGGCCAAAAGAATGGCCGAGACGCTTGTGAAGAGGTTCTCAGGAAGCAGTTAGGGGGTCTCGAGTTCCAATTATACGATTGCATCTCTGATTCCGATCATGTTTCGGCAATAATCAAGGTGGCTTTAGAGGACTACAGAGAGGTTTTGACGAGGATTGAATCAGCCGATTCGATTTCATCTCGAACCAGCTCCGGAAAGATTCGATTGGTGCGTGAGAGAATGGAAATCGTGAAGACAATCAGAAAGTCATGAGGATGCCATCTACATCGCCACAGTTCTCCATTACATAGGAATCAAGAATCTGTAATTCCCCTGATTTCTCCAACCCCGCGATTCGAACTTCGGTCGTCTTCGTCGATGCGATCATCCCTGTCGATATCGATCGGCTCAGATTAGACCATGTGGATGCCATCAACTCTGAGGTCGAGAGGTGAGGGAGACGTGAGTGATTCTCAGCGACCGATGCTATTGCTGCATCCACCATCCGAAAGACTGCCTCGGCTTCTGATTCTCCAATCGTCTCACTCCAACCAGATGTTGGTGCCCCGCCAAATTCCCCAGGGTACCTATTGATTCCAACCCCGACTCTGATGGACTCCTGAATTGAACTCGATTCAAGTAGAATCCCTCCTGCCTTCTCTCCTTCGTGCATCAGGTCATTCGGCCATTTACAATCCATCGACAATCGACTCGCTATCTCAGCCCCGATCGAAGTCTGCAGAAGTCCGGCATCAATTCGCTTCAAGATCCTCTGATTGAGGGACCAAGTTGCAGTCATGTCTCCCTTTTCGGACCTCCACTCTGCTCCATGCCGACCTCGTCCACCTTTCTGTTCAACTGCTCTGAGTCGTTGCCAGCCCTCGGTCGGAAGCATTCGCGCATCATCCATCGTTGAGTCACTGGTCAGTCTCAATTCGGCTTCACGACCATTGCCCGGTCTCCAGAAACAACGAGCCTCCAATGTCTCGTCTCCCAATCTCTCGGTGATCAAGCACCTCGACGCCCAACCCTGACGGTGCCAATCAGATGATTTGCTTGGGCTGACGGGGTCGATTCGCAGAAGAAGGATGACCAAGATTTCTGGCAGACGTTCTCGACATTTTTCTAGAAATTCGAGCAGGAATGCCGACCATCCACCTTGCTCATCTCGGTCTGACAGACTTGCTTCCTCCATCGGCCCGAGGCTGCTTGCCTCTGAGTCAAGGCTCAGAAGGTATGGAATATTCCAAACCAACAAGTCTGTGTTGTCAGGAATGAACCATTTTTCTTCCCCAGGTCCACCCTCCTCGACGCTTATGAGATCCGCGACATCGTTCTGAATCGCATTGCCGCGAGTCGCTGCTACAGCCAGTGGATTGATGTCGCACGCGTTGACTCTCCAGCCTCGGCGAGCGAGTGAGATAGAAATCGCACCCGAGCCGCAACCAATCTCTGTTGCGAAGCCAGTATCTCCCTTCAAACGATTAATCGCCCCGACGAGAATCTCAGTGTCTCGGCGAGGTGGGTAAACAGTGGGTGGAATCTTGAGATGAATCGACTCATACACTGATGAATCGAAGATGAAATCCCGAGTCTCGCCGAAGGTCGAAATCTCAACTTCCCTGTCTATTTCCTCGATTCTCATCCAAATCCTCCAGTTTGCGCAAACCTTTATCCCTACAAGCCCCGAGTTGTCAATTGCCCCTTCGGCCCCTGAAGAGGGTATTCGGTCCAGCGTGGCTTATGTTGTGCATAAACCGTCACTTTCTTAAACCCCCCCTCGGTCGGCGGAAGGCCCAGCATCAGCCATGGGCCTGTAGCTTAGTCAGGGTAGAGCGCCGGGCTTTTAACCCGGTGGCCGGGGGTTCGAATCCCTCCAGGCCCGCCCGACAAAGCCTCAGGCCTCCGGTTTTACTGGGTCCGGGGGCGGCAAAGTGGCAGTAAAAAGTTCAACGAAGAAGCGGCTTATCGAACTGGGCGTCGCCACGGATCACGCGCACAAACTCGCCGACGACGCGAACATGGACGCGATCAAGAGAATGACTGTCGACCAAGTCGCTAAGAAGGTCGGCCTCAGCTCGACTGATGCGATTCTAGAGAACATCATGTCGATAATTCGCGAACACAACACTTCCAGACGCCGAAGCCGATCGGGTAGAATCACTATTTCCCGTAAAGCCCTCGAGTTGGAGGATATTCCTCAGGGCGATGACCGATTCAATGTCTTGAATCACTTCCTCGTTCCTCACCACGAACTGGTTGAGATCGAGCATGAGGCGGGGCAATTGTCTCCCTGGTTGAAGGAGAGTCCTGACGTAAATGGCGTAATGCGAATCGCCAAGGAACTCCTACCAAAGATTCTGATCACCGACCCTGCCATTCAAGCAATCAAGGAGAAGGTAGAAGCAGATATCGATGATTTGCCAGCGGGCTGGTTGTCCAACAGAATCGTGAAGGTTGTCAGGTACAGCCGTTCAGCCGGGTCAAGTATTGCTTTCCGGCTGATTGTGGAGACTGCATGAAGGAGTTGAGAAGATGAAGGAAATCGTAGAGAGCTACTTCGAACAGCGAAGTTTAGTCAATCACCAACTTGCCTCATACAACGACTGCATTCCATCAAGTGATGGCATGATGAGCCGAATGGATCGCATCGTCCGAAACATCAGAATCGGTACAGACGATCCGGTCGAAGACAATGATGGCGGCATCATCAAGTTAGACGTTCTCGACAAGGAGATCGTCATCAGGATGAAGAATATCCACCTAGGTCGTCCGACCATCAAGGAAGCGAATGGTGCGGAACACCCTGCGACTCCCATGGAATGCCGATTGAGGAAGCTGACATACTTCTCTCCGGTTTATCTCGATTTCAAGATTATCGATGAGGACGAGCCAACTCCATTGATCGAGGAACGTGTACATATCGGTAATATGCCGATCATGGTCCGCTCCGCTCAATGCAATCTACACGCGAACCACATCTCACACCTCTGTGGCGACGCTGATCGTAAACTATCCCCTCACACCTCCACAGAAGACGCCGACCGCCTGAAGGAACTGCTGAGGCGTGCTGGTGAAGATCCCCTCGACCCAGGTGGTTACTTCATCATCAACGGGACGGAAAGAGTTCTGATTTCGATGGAGGATCTTGCACCGAACCGTGTCACAGTTGAGAAGAACAAGAAGTACGCTCACGAGACCGAGGTCGCAAAGATCTTCTCACAGAAGGATGGTGTTCGAAAGCCCCTGAATGTCGAGAAGCGCCGCGATGGGATGCTGATGGTGAAGATACCCAGCGCTGGGACCACCCCTATACCAGTCGTCCTACTGATGCGGGCACTCGGTATGGAGAATGACAAGGAGATTTTCGCTGCAATTGCTGGCCCAGTCGAGGCGATGAAATACACCGTCGCGAATATCAACGATGTCAAGGACAATGAGGAATATGGTGTCGAGAGTACCGAGGAGGCGCTGCAGTGGCTTGAGAAGAAGTTCGCAGCGGGTCAACAGAAGGAATACCGAGAAGCGAGAATCCAGAATCTCCTCGATAAGGAACTCCTTCCTCACCTTGGATCATCTGAGGACAATCGTGAGAAGAAAGCAATCTTCCTCGGACGAATCGTCCGCCAAGTTCTCGAAATGGCAATCACCAACCGAGATCCGAATGACAAGGACCACTATGCGAACAAGCGCGTCAGGCTCGCTGGGGACCTCATCGAAGATCTCTATCGAGTCAGCATGCAGCAACTCGCTCGTGATCTGAAATATCAACTTGAACGTCATCACAACAGAAAGCGAGAACTTCGAATCAATGCATGTCTTCGACCCGATGTCCTGACTCAGAAGATCATGCACGCTCTGGCCACAGGAAACTGGGTCGGTGGCCGAAGTGGAGTCAGTCAATTGCTTGATCGCACGACCTACCTTGCTGCGCTTTCTCACATGCGCCGTGTGACCAGCCCCCTGGTTCGCAGCCAACCTCACTTCGAAGCCCGTGACCTTCACCCGACACACTGGGGTCGGCTCTGCCCGAATGAGACTCCAGAAGGTCAGAATTGCGGCCTCGTGAAGAATGCTGCTCAAATGATCGACGTCTCTGAGGAGGTCGCCGAGGCCGATGTGAAGGAATTACTCCGTGAGGCCGGAGTCGACTCATCACCAGCAGGCTGGGCAGCAGGATCCCGAATCCACGTCAACGGCGACATCTTCGGACTTCATAAGAATCCGACCAAGCTGGTGAATCAATTCAAGCGTCGTCGCCGACAGGGACGGATTCGATCAGAAGTCAGTATCCGTCATGATTCGGAGAATCGTGATGTGTTCATCAACACAGATCGCGGTCGAATCCTACGACCTCTGCTGGTCCTCGATGATGGAGATCTGAAACTCTCCAAAGAGAGTCTTGAGAATATCCGTTCAGGTGAATGGACATTCAACGATCTGGTCTCCAACGGTGTCGTAGAGTGGGTGGATGCGGAAGAGGAAGAGGATCTCCTTGTAGCACCTCGGCCATTCGACCTGCCGATGTCCTCACCGGAGAACAACCGTCCGATCAATCCGGCGAATGTCGAATGGCTCAACTTAGGTGAAGAGCAGATTTCACACGCTGATCTACGCGTCGAAGTACATATGCCAAATGGTGAATCCGTATTCGAAGAGTTCAGTGTGCCGCTGAATTACTACCAAGAGGATATAGAAACTCTTCGGCGCAAGCAGAAGCGTAAGAATTTGATTCTTGTCTACACTCATGTCGAGATTGATCCACAGTTGATTCTCGGTGTCTGCGCCTCGCTCGTCCCGTATCCTGAGCATAACTCCACTCCTAGAGTCACAGGCGGAACTGCGATGGTCAAGCAGAGCCTTGGATTACCCAGCGCCAACTTCCGATTGCGACCTGATACTCGTATGCACGTGATGCATTATCCTCAGCAGTCCATCGTCGGTACCCGTGCGATGAAGACCACAAATTTCGCTCAACGCCCAGGTGGACAGAATTTCGTCGTCGCCATTCTGAGTCACCACGGCTACAACATGCAAGATGCTGTGGTCATAAATCGGGCTGCAGTCGAGCGTTCCCTTGCCAGATCCTCTTTCATCCGCACTTACAATGCCGAGAACAAGAGATTCCCTGGTGGACAAGAAGAGCGCATCGAAATCCCAGGAACTGGACTCGATGAGATCAAGGGTCTCAAGTCTTGGGAGAGTTATACCCATCTAGAAAGAGATGGACTGCCAACGCCAGAGACATTCCTATCGAGTGTTGGCGGAGAATCCTCTGTTCTCGTAGGCAAAACCAGTCCCCCTCGATTCCTCGAGGAGGCTCATGGTCACTTCCTCCAAGCGCAGGAACGCCGTGAATCGGCAATGATGGTTCGTCACGGCGAATCAGGATGGGTGGACAATGTATACGTAACCGAATCCCTCGATTCCACTCTGCTGTGTCGCATCACTGTACGGTCCGAGAAGATTCCGGAAATCGGCGATAAGTTCGCTAGCAGGCACGGTCAGAAGGGTATCATCGGTCGTCTTGTCGACGAGCAGGATATGCCTTTCACCGTCGACGGCGTCGTGCCTGATCTCATCATCAATCCGCACGCGATCCCCTCTCGAATGACGGTCGCTCACGTGCTTGAGATGGTCGGCGGCAAAGTCGGTGCGATGGAAGGTCGTCACATCGATGGAACTGCCTTCAGTGGTGAGAAGGAAGATTCTCTGCGCGCTGGTCTGCTGCGAAACGGCTTCGCACACACCGGTCGCGAATCGATGATGAGCGGCGAGACTGGTGAAGCCTACGAAGCCGAGATATTCGCTGGCGTTATTTACTACCAACGTCTGCATCATTTGGTAAGCAGCAAGTTGCACGCCCGCAGCCGCGGACGAGTACAGATTCTCACACGTCAACCAACCGAAGGTCGAGCCCGCCAAGGCGGTTTGAGATTCGGTGAGATGGAACGAGATTGTTTGATCGCCCATGGCGCTTCGATGGTCATCAAGGACAGACTCCTCGACGAGTCTGACGGTTGGCCGCTACAGGTTTGTAACAACAGTGGTTGCGGCCATATTGCATACTATGATTGGAAGAGACGCACGCCCGTGTGCCCCATCTGTGGGGACAGAGCGGATGTTCATACGGTTCAGACATCCTATGCATTCAAACTGCTTTTGGATGAGATGAAGAGTCTTGGAGTCGCTATGCGACTCGAACTGGAGGACCAGAGATGAGCGCCCGTGGAGTAGCCAAGATCCCGAAGAGGATCGATTCGATCAAGTTCAGCCTTATGGATCCGAATGAGATACGTAAGATGTCCGCTGTTGAGGTCAAGACTGCTGACACTTACAAAGACGATGGACATGCCTACAAGCAGGGTTTGATGGATCCCAAGATGGGCGTCATCGATCCTGGAATCCGCTGTGAGACTTGCGGAAACAAGCACAATGAGTGCCCAAGCCACTTCGGGCACATCGCTCTGGAACTACCAGTGATGCACATTGGATTCACCATGCTGATCAAAACAGCTTTGAAATCAACCTGCAACCAATGCAGTAACATCCTTCTTCACAGCGCTCCTGAAACACACCCTCTCGACCCTGAGAAATCTGAACAAGACTACTATCGCGACAGGGTTCACGATGTGATGCGGAAGCACGGTGTCGGGTCGACTGAATTCAAGAAGATCATCAAGGAGATCGAGAAGGAATGCTCAATGGCCAGGCGCGCCATCTGCATGCACTGTGGTTCGGAGCAAGGCAAGATAATGCTCGATAAACCGACTACTTTCAAGGAGAAGAAGAAGGATAAGGGGGAACACAAGTTGAACGCTCGCGATATCCGAGAATGGCTTGAGAAGATTCCTGATGAGAATTTGATATTCCTTGGAATGGATTCTGATTCAAGTCGTCCAGAATGGGTGATCATGAAGGTTCTTCCAGTACCACCAATCACGGTCCGGCCTTCGATCACATTGGACAGCGGGGATCGTTCAGAGGACGATTTGACCCACAAGATGGTCGACGTGTTGAGAATCAATCAACGACTTCGGGAGAATCGCGACGCTGGTGCTCCGCAACTGATTGTCGAGGATCTGTGGGAACTCCTGCAATACCATGTCACAACTTACTTCGACAATCAGACAAGTGGCATTCCACCTGCTCGCCATCGCTCCGGCCGTCCATTGAAGACGCTATCTCAACGTCTCAAGGGAAAGGAGGGACGCTTCCGCAGCAACCTCTCTGGAAAGCGCGTCAACTTCTGCGCTCGAACGGTCATCAGTCCCGACCCGAACCTCGGTATCAATGAGGTCGGAGTGCCTGTTCATACAGCGAAGGAACTGACGGTTCCGATTCGCGTGACGAGTAGGAACCGTGAACAACTCCGTCGAATGATCCTCCGTGGCCCAGACACCCATCCCGGTGTGAATTACATCATTCGCGGAGACCATTTCCGTGTCAGAATCACCGACCGAACCAAGTACATCTGGTCTGGTTTCCGCTGCCTCAATCCAGATTGTCACTCGGGCGCTGACGATGAGCCATATCCCGGTTACAAACCGGACCTCAACACTGTACTCCCCGCTCCTAATTTCCTGCCCGGTCTTGAACTCAAGATGCAGATGGCTCGGAATGAACTTGGAGAACTAGAGGAACAGTGGTCTGTCGATCTCGAAACCACCCTGTGCAACCTGCGTGGGGAGGATGAGGATGGTCAGCCAATAGACGAGAGTGACCCACGCGTGGTAGTCTTCCAACGCTGGGCCTGGGAAGCTAATCACCCCGATGAGTTCCTCCCTGATCATCTTGAAGTGAACTGCCCTCACTGTGGAAGCCCCTCAATCGAGGATGAGCAAGGCGAAGTGTACCGAACTGAGGTCGAGGATCGATTGTCGACTTATGACCGCGACGGAAATCCGAAGGGTGGTGTCATCGTCGAGCGCCATCTGATTGATGGCGATGTAGCCATTTTCAATCGACAACCATCTCTTCACAGGATGTCGATGTTGGTCCACGAAGTCCGAGTTATGTCTGGCAAGACATTCAGATTCAATCTCGCCGATTGTACACCTTACAACGCGGACTTTGATGGCGATGAGATGAATCTTCACGTGATTCAGTCAGAAGAAGCTCGTGCTGAGGCAAAGATTCTGATGCGCGTTCAAGAACACATCATCACACCTAGATATGGTGGATCTGTGATAGGCGGAATCCACGATCATATCTCCGGCGCTTATCTCCTGACTCATGGGAATCGCATCCTATCGAAGGACTTAGTCATGGAGATTCTAGGAGCCGTTGGATGGGATGGTCCTTTGCCAGAAATAGTCGAGAAAGACGGTGTCGTAGGATACAGAGGTACAGATGTGCTCAGCTTGATTATTCCTGGGGGATTCAAGTTGGAATACACAAGCCGTTCAGGAGACGAGGTCAAGGTAACGGCTGATGGCAATGTTACTGGAACCATCGATAAGCGTGGAATCGGAGCTGAAGACGGCCGCCTTCTCGATGCTGTGGTGCAGACTCATGGTACCGACGTGGGCGCCGAATTCATCAATCGAATGACAAAGATGACCATCGCCACATGTACCGCAATAGGCTTCACGACCGGTATTGACGACGAGGATCTGCCACCTCAAGCTATCGAGGAGATCGCGTCTATCAACGTCCGCGCCAGTGAGGATGTTGATGCAGAATTAGCAAAGTTCGGCATCGATGGACGCAAATACGAGACACGACCTGGGCGCACGCCAATCGAGACTCTGGAGGAGAACATCCTGCAACTCCTCGATTCCGCGAAGGCTGAATCTGGAAATGTCGCCAAGTCCTATCTGGGAGATGATAACTCCGCGGTGATTATGGCTACTTCCGGCGCCCGCGGATCGATGGACAATCTAGCCATGATGGCTGGTTCCATAGGACAACCGAAGGTTCGTGGAAAGCGCCTTGAGCGTGGTTATCAAGACCGTGTTCTTTCTCACTTCGCGCGAGGCGTGAAGGGTTCGAGGGAGAAGGGATTCGTCGCTTCTTCCTTCAAGAAGGGACTCGAACCGACTGAATTCTTCATGCTTTCAATCTCTGGGCGCGAATCCCTCGTCGATACTGCTGTCCGTACCAGTAAGTCTGGATACATGCAGCGTCGATTGATCAATGCGATGGAAGATCTCAAGGTCTCTTCTGACGAAAAGGGCTCTGTTCGTAACACCGCAGACCGCATCATCCAATTCGAGTACGGTGAGGATGGTATCGATCCTGCGCGCAGCCGTAAGGGTATGCCTTTCGATGTCGCACAGGTTCTCGACGAGGCTCTGGGAGGTGGTGAGTGATGGTCGTAAAGAGTGCAACGAAGAAGAAACTCATGGATCTCGGAATCGCAGAAGAATATGCTCACCGGCTTGCCGACGATCGCAAGTGGGATGATGTCAAGATTCTTTCAGCCGGAGAGATCGCTCAGACATGTGCCACGGATTCTGGAATGGCTCAACAGATCAGCGAGGTCATTCAAGGCTCGACTAAAGCAGCCCAGAAGGAGAAAGCGACCCCAAAGACGTTGATTCGACGCCGAGTCGCCTCTCGGCGCCGCAAGAAGAGCCTCCTACCTCTGCAATCCTACGACAGTGAAGAAAAGATGCGTCAGATTCACCGTGACATCGATGTCGACGATCCGATTTTCGTCCTACTTTCCGATGTAGCGGCCAAGGGTGACGTCAGAATCACGCCGAAGACCATCTATGATCTCGTTTTAGGAATCCACGCGCGAGGTGAGAAGAAGTTGACTGCAGCTCAGGCGAGGAAGGTAATCGCTTCTGCCGATGCCAGCATGGTTCACTCGCGCGTTGATCCTCACGAAGCCGTAGGAATCACGACAGCGCAATCCATCGGTGAACCGGGTACGCAGATGACCATGCGTACCTTCCACTATGCTGGTGTAGCTACTGTCAATGTGACTCAGGGACTGCCACGTGTAATCGAAATCGTCGACTCACGGAAGGTTCCGAAGACTCCGACGATGAAAGTCTATCTGGAGGAGAACAACTCGAAGGGTAAACCACTGCGCACCGATGAGAAGAAGGTTCAGCAGATTGCTGCTGCTCTCGAAACAACGACCACACTAGACATCGCTTCCATCGATGTTGACGTTGCCCAACGCCATCTGAATCTTCAACTGAATGTCTCGAACCTCAGGCTGAAGAAAATGACAGGTGCTGAGGTTCGCGACAAACTTCAGCGCGCTTTGCGCCTTTATATTCAGGTCGATAATGAAGCCCGCCCCAAGGTTCTGAAAATCATCCCAGGCATCACCAAGGAAGATGATCTGGCCGAACTGGCCAATGATCCACCCACTTACACCGCTCTTCTGCAACTTGAAGAAAAGGTGAAAAAACTCAGATTGAAGGGCTTGCCAGACATCGTTCGAGCGAATGTCCAAGGTCCGAATCGCGACACTGGCGAATTCTACATCTCTACCATTGGTTCGAATCTTGCGCGTGTCAGCGAATTCGCCGGCGTCGATCGTGGCCGAACCTACACCAACAACATCAATGAGATCTACCAATGTTTTGGTGTCGAGGCCGCTCGACAAGCCATCATCAACGAAATGAAAGACACCCTCGAAGGCGCTGGCCTCGAAGTCGATGTTCGACATCTCATAACCGTCTCGGACGTCATGACCAGTGAAGGCGAAGTCCGAGCTATCGGCAGACACGGAGTCAGTGGGACGAAACACAGCATCCTCGCACGCTCCGCATTCGAAGTCACGGTCAACCATCTGCTCCGCGCGGCTGTCATCGGCGAGAGAGACCAATTACGTGGTGTCACAGAGAACATCATTGTCGGGCAACCGGTTGCTCTGGGAACGGGAAGTGTGCAGTTGTATTACATCCCAGAGGAGAATTAGGAGGAGTAGAGTTGGATCTGGCAAGACAATTGAAGCAAGGAATCACCACTGGAAAAGTCCTCTTCGGACAACGCCAGACTGCGAGTTCATGCATCAAAGGGGATGCACGCTTGGTGCTCGTTGCCGCAAACTGCCCTGAGGGTTACATCAGCGATTTGACCAGCAGTCATCCCGACGTTCCTGTTCATCAGGTGATGATGGTGAATCGACAACTTGGAGCCGCATGCGGGAAACCATTTCCAGTAAGTGCTCTATGCGTCATCGACCCTGGTCAGTCTGATTTACTGACATTGAATCCTAACCTCTGAGTGACTCCGTGGAGTGGCTCGAACCTCGTATAGAGCGCCCATTTGATGTCTGTCCGGGCGTTCTCTTCAAGGTGAAGACTGCGTTCAGATGCCATGGATGGGACTGTGCGAGATCTGTTGTATCTTCGCGGTGTGCGTCTTTCTCCTTCAGAAGGACTGCCTGAGATCATCGGATTCCGATGCTTGGGGATGGCTGAGAAGATTCCAGACATAATGGGTGAGACTGGAGCACTGGTGCACATCTGGCATGTCTCTTCAGAGATGCTTCCTGTCAGCGCGGCTGAAGCGGAACGATGGTTGGTGGATGCGTCAAGTGGAAGGCATTGGATACTCAGCGAACGTGAATTTGAAGACTCTGCCATCGATCTGCTGATCAGTTCTGCCCAAGTTGAATTATGGCAACCAGATAAATTGGCCAGATGGATTGGTGAAGCCGTTTTGTCAGGAGACCTTCTGACAGAGCGCCCTGAACAGATGTCCTCTGAATCTGAGGAAGTCGGTGAGATCGAACCTCCTCAGAATTCGGTGGAAAGAACCGTACTCTCATCGAAAATTGATCTCGATGAGTGGTTGATTCAGAGGGGAATGGAACATGTCGAGACGACTCCGATCCTCCTCCAGGCGACGATATGGGCGGTCAAGGGGTCCTTGATCAGTCCCGGTGATGAAGCGGAATTTGGCGAATGGCTGGTTCTGGAAGACCCTTGGGCTAGGAAATTAGAGATTCACGATGAATCAGAAATGATGGATAACGCGCCGCGTCTTCGAGAAATCACCGTGTCTGGAAGCATGTGGCTGAGTGATACTGATCTCAGAACGATGTTGATCGGGATACTCGAAGCCCGGAGGCAGAAGCAGGCGGTGCAGGATTCCGCGAGCCCGGTTAGAAGCACGATGCTTGAGCGATGGCGTTTCGATTCCGAATCAGCGGAATTGACAAGACTACCTGCAGCGATACCTGCGTGGATACTCAGTCGAGATGGCAGAGACGAGATACTTCATTCTAGAAATGGCCGAACCTATGAATTCAATTCCTCTGAAGCGCCATGACCTCATCCGTGGACAGAGTCTCCCCTGACATCAGGCGGCTCATCAGATCAGCGACTTCGACATATGCATCATCATCTTCAGCGCCTCCTCGGGCCGACATCGCCTTGAGGAGATCCTGCATCGAATGGATGCATCGAAGCGCAACGATATATCGGCTATGCAGAGAGTCGGCTTCTCTTTTGGATCTAGTGACTCCAGCTTGTGCACCGTTCGCCTTGCCTCGAAGTCGGTCCACCTCCTCTGACAATTCAGCCATCAAGTCATGTGACACCTGAGCTTTTGAGACAGCGCGTTTGACATTCTTGTGGGCTTCTTCTTGACCCCGTTCAGCATCTCTCAACTGCACTTTCAGGTCACCAATCCCACCGTCATGATGGCTTTCCTTCGCTGCTTTGTATTCTTGGTAGAGTTTCTTCATCTTCATATTGTACTCTCGTTCCTTCTTACCAAGGAAACGTCCCTGTTCGTAAAGCCGCTCAAGTCTATCCATTTCGGTTCGAATCCGGTTGGGGGACCGTTTCCTGTCTGCTTTTTGGCGCTCTATCTCAGCTTCGCTCCGAGCAGCGAGTTTCTCTCGAAATTCCGTTCTGATTTCCTTCAAGGACACCGTTTTTTCAGCCCTGAGATCCTTCAAGTCCCTTACTGTCTGATTCGCAGCATCACGTTGAGCCTTCTGATTCTGTACCTCGCTAATCAATTCCTTGACCTGACTATTCAATTCATTTCTCTCATCAAGAAGTGTGCGAACTTTCGCATTCCATTGATCTCTTTCTTCTCTGTTGTAAGAAATATGTTCCTGGATTGAATCACAGCGGGGCTTGAGTATTCCACGAACCTCCTCCAACTCCATAAGCATCGAATTCACGTCCTGAGTCTTTCGTCTATCGAGTTCCATATAAGCGCATAGGATTGGCTTGAGATATACGATATTGAGCCTTATTCTCTGCGTGCAGCGGAATTACCCTTCCTCGGTCCGGCACGCGTGACACCGAGTCTCCGTCTCGGTTTCTTCCCACCCTTGCCTTTCCTCTTACTATCTGATTGAGATGATTTCGCCTCGCCAGCATCTTCATCCAGATTGGCGAGACCACCCGAATCGAGTAGGGCGCTGAGTTCAGTCGCGTTGAGGGCACCACCACTGCTGGCTCTTTCCTTGACATCTGAAAGTCTAATCGGTTTCCCTCTTCCCTTAGTGATTCTGAGATAGGATTTCAGACGGCCTGATTCTTTTTGGCTGTCTTTCTTTTCTAACTTTATTTTATCCAATCTCTTGTCGATACCCGAGATTCGACGGCTCATTTTCCTAATTTCATTCCTAGTGAGATTATCAGATTCGAGTTCTGAATCTTCGGTCACCGAGTCTGCTTTCTGCTTCCGTTCTTTCCTTGTCGAATCCAATCCCGAGGTGATCTCACGCATCACCTCGATTTGTTTGACATAACGAGAATGAGCAAGTTCGGCCTCTCTTTTCCTGACCACGGCGGCTTGCAGTTCGAAGAATCTCTGGAAAGTCTCCAGTTCACGAGGCAGCGTGGGCACAGCCGTCAAGTCGTTATCAATCGTTGTCAGTTTTGTGTAGGTGTCAGCCATCCATTCCTCAAGCACCGAGGCAGGTGGTGGAATGGCTCGATTCACCTCGTCCCGGTTTCGTCGATCCTTGTCGGCGATTCTCTTGACTTCGTGGAATCTCTTCAGCAAGGCTTTCCTGTCAGAATTGGCCTCCTCGATTCCACCCACCGCGACTCTAAGGGATTGGACCAGTTCCACCTGACTTTTTCGCTCGTCCCTCAATTTGTTGAATTCATCTTCCAGCGAGCGCAATTCGCGGTTGAAATCAGAGCATCTCTCCTCGATCTCTTCATGAGCAAGGAGTTCCAGATCTGCGAACAGAGTTTCATTCATTCTTTCTCACCTCGCGATTGCTTGGACCCTGTATCAGTTGTCGATTTCGCCTTTGTCGATGTGCCAGATTGTTTTCTTTTAGCCCGAATCGGGGCCGTCTTCTTAGTTACACTCTTTCTTGCAAAGGAAGAATCTCCTCCCGCTGCGACCTTGTCTTTGGCTTGCATGAGATCTGGAAATCCTCGGTCGAGTTCGCCGTAGCCATCAGCCAACCGACGCCGCCAGTGAGCGATCGACTTGTCTGATTGAGCGAGGAGTTCTTTGGCTCTGTCCAATTGTCGCCGAACCTCTCTGAGTTCAGATTGCAAGGCGACCTTCTTCTCGTGCAATGGCTGAGCCTTCTCGACAGCTTTCAGCATATTTCGATGAGACTTGTCCGCGCTTCGGAAGAGGGTCGACATCTGTCGGCGCGAATCTATGTATTCGGCCATCTCTGGATTAGAATCGCGCCGATTTTTCAACCAAGATTCATTCTCCTCGATGAGTTTCTTGCGAATATCTAGCATTTTTCTTTCGGCGCGATGATCAAGAGCTGCCGTCTGTATCTTCTCCTCCAGATTATCGAGTTTCTCAAGCAGTTTCTCCTTCTTCCAGTTTGGGTCGAGGTTGATCATGCCGCCAGAATCGACGAGTGTATCTCGATTTCCCAAAACTGTAGGAAGCAGGTTTCTAGCATCGACTTGAGACGAATCGCGCGTCGTCTTCATTTCCGCTACCGATCTATTGGCATTATCGTGGTTCTTGACCGCCCTCGCAACCCTTGGTTCGAGCTTTTCCTCTTCGGCTTCAAGGCTGCGAATAACCGTCGGCAACTTGTCTTTCAGCAGAGTTCGACGGTCGAGTAAAGCCTGCGCCAAGACCTCGGGAGAGACTTGCAAGAGGGCCCGACTATCCATAGACAATCGGCCGAAATGAGAATCTGCAATAAAGGTCACTACGTGACCTTGGAAAGGGGTGCCCTTGATACACTGTACGATACCGAGGGGAAGTCGATGAGCCGTGTCTTTGCCAATGGCTTTGGGACCAGTCTATTGGTTTCAGGCCTGATTCTAGTCTTCCTCTGCGGTTCGGTGACAGCGGAGGAGAGATTCCAAATTGAGGATTCCGTCGAATGGCAGATCGAGATTCTCGATAGCACGACCAACGAGTTTTCTGAGAACGAATCTGCTCACGAAGGGGATACGATCCGCTTGTCTATCGAAATCGCTAATTCGGACACCACTGGAGGACACGATGAGTGGGCTTTCCACATCGAACTCGACGGCGAAGAGTCCCCTCCGTTGACGGGTTTCCTCAACGGTGACGTGAATTCGACGTTCGTCAACCTCTCTTTCGGTCCGCTGCCAGAGGGTGAGGTTCTGTTGGTGCTGACGATCGACTCTACTGGGACCAGTGAATCACTGCTTCTTCTCGTCGAACCGAATCCTCTCAACCTGACTGCTGCCGGTGGGCCAGAAGTTGCTCTGATAGGCGAACCGATTCACGTGGGTGATCTGTTGACTGCATCGATTCTCGTTCATAACCAAGGAACGGAATCAGCGACTGTGCAACTTGAACTCGATGCTGGCGATGGCTCGCTGAGCCTTGGTCCACCCATCTTCATCAATCCCGGATCGAGCCGAGAGGTCTCAGCTTCATTCACCCCCTCCATCCAAGGAGCCATCGAGGTGGGATGGAGGGTCTTGAGCCCGAATGGAGGGGTTGCCCGTGAATTGAATGGTTCATTCGGACTCGAAGTCAGACCTTCTCAAACTCAGAATCTGGTCATCGACTCAACTCAGTGGACATTGGCAGATGGTTTGCAAGCAGAACTTTCCATCTATCTCTCTGAGGGACGCAGTCGAGACGTCATCATCGAAGTTGCGATTCTGGATCAGACGATTGAAGAGGTGATACAGAGCTTCATTCTCCACCTCGACCCCGGTCGCAGGGAGATTTCGCTGACACTTGGTCATCCGTCTGCAGATTCGATGATCGTCCGTATCAGCGCAGACGGATGGGTTTCCACAGCCGATTTGGAGATTCAAACGATCCTGATTCCACCGTCTATCGATCTATCAGTCGAATTGGGCGAGGTGAACCCGACGAAACCGGTTATCGGTGAATCAGTTAGCGTTCCCTATTCCCTATCGAACGATGGCAACACTCCCACTCTCTCCGGAACACTTCAAGTCGTTCGAACCTCAGACGGCATGGTGCTCGATTCCAGAACCATCCAGGCCGTGCCTACAGGTGGTTCCATCAGTGGTCAGTTGATGATCGAGTCTTGGCCCGATTCCAAGGTGGTGGAAGTACAGGTGATCTGGTTGACCAGTGGTATTTCAGAGAGTGTCCAGCTTGAAATCGAGACATTCTCAGCCGATGAAGGACAGACAGATCTGCCGTTCGATGTCCTCGCCGCTACCTACGGCGGCTTGTCTGGCCTTGTCCTCGTAATGTTCATTCTAGTGGTCTATCGAACCGTATCCGAGAACGTAGAGGACACTGGAAGATCCCGCTTCAACATACTTCGACAAGCTCGCAGCGTCCGTAAGAAGGCTGCAGCCGCTGAAAAGAGAGAAATCCCTTGTCCTGAATGTAGACAGCGGCTCAGCATCCCTGCATCTCACTCTGGGGCAGTGAAATGCCCAGCTTGTACAACGCGATTCCTGGTTGAAGCCGTAGGCGATGAATCTGCAACAATCCCCCCTCATCCAGAACCCGACCAACGTCGAATCGAAACCTCCGAGTACACCCTGTCCACTGAGGATTCAACTCGGGAATCGATCGGCGAATCAACCGAGGAATCAACCGGAGGTCAACGACAAGACAGCGCTGACTCAGGTCATCAGGTCGCCCGCTCTCTCGACGATCAACTATCCTGCCCTAACTGCGAACAGCGTCTGCGTGTACCGATCGAGCGACGCCCCGTCAAAGCCAGGTGTCCAGCCTGTCGCAGCGAATTCATGGCGGAGGTGGGTGAGGAATGACCGTTCTCAGTGAATTCGAAGAGATGTATCTCAAACGATTGTTCGAAGTCCACAATGATCAACCTGATGCGATCGTCAAAACCTCCATGCTGGCTGAACTCATGGGCGTCAGTGCTGCTTCCACGACAGAGATGATTCAGCGCTTGGCCAAGCGCGATCTCGTCACTCATATTCCCTACAAAGGCTCGCGCTTGACAGCTGAAGGATTCACTGTTGCAGCCAGTATCAAGAGACGACAGCTTCTACTCGAGAATCTACTCTCCGACATCATCTGCTTCGAAGGCGACATCGTCGCTGCCGCATGTCGCATGGAACACACCATCGATGGTGAATTGGAGGCAGCTATCGATCGAATGCTGGGTTATCCCGAGCGAACCGCGAGAGGCGAGAGAATACCTGTCATCGAGAGGCGGGTGCAACCCTTCGGTGCGAATCTGCTCCTGCCTCTCGCTAACCTGCCATCGGGCGCGCAAGGGCGAATCGAGATCATCGCCCTCGATGGAACTGATTCCAAGACCTTGCAGGGGCTGGGTCTGGTGGTGGGCGCAACGGTGACGTGTCTCGAGGGAGTGATTCACGTGGCAGGAGATAGAATGGATATATCTGAATCGATACTTCGTCGTATACTCATCAGAGCGGAGGTCGGCTCGGATGAATGACAGTTCCTTGGATGATTTGTCAGACGGACTTGATGTCCTTGCCGATGATGTGCTCGAATCCGATTTAGATTCCCTCGAGCGGCAACCGGGCATCGTCGAATCAGCTCGCAGCGATGCTTCCAGCCAGTTGGATAGTCTGCGAGATCAAGAAAGATTGTTACTGCGTCTGGACCGGCTTCTGATCAGCGGCGGGGCACGCTTCGTCCTCATCATGCCGCTGATAGTCATCATCAATTTTGGTTTGGCTCATTCTTATCGCAACAGCACACCGATCTGGTGGCTCGACCATATGCAGGATGTGGCACCGGTCGAGATGTCGACGGGAATCCATATTCTGTCACTGTTCATTCTCGTCGCCGATCTGACTCTGTTGCTTCTGTTGTTCCGTCTGTTGAGTGTCTCAAAAACGATTTTCCAGATGGAAGCCGAATCGTTGACGACGGTTGGATTGACCTTCAAGAGTGCCCATGGATACGCTGAGATGCGGGCCACGATCAATTCTTCCCGCCGTCAATTGGTAGCAACGATGTCATTGCTTCTGCTAGCTGCGGTCTTCCTCGCTGCTGCTCTTCGCTTCAGCGTTGAAGACGCCCTCTCCCCGCGTTTGCTCGCACTCTCTACCGGCACACTGCTGGCAGGTCATGGCGTTCATCTGGTATCGAATCAGTCTCGCTTCAACGTCACCGAGCCTTGGGGTATGTTGGAGGCGTTCTCACCACCGATTCACCCCGCGGTTCTGCGTCGTCCGTTCTCTGATGTCATCAAAGCCCATGTCGACCCACTCCTCGCCTTCCGCATCTCAGAGTATCTCAGAACCGTCGAAGGTGAAGTGAGAAGCGGCTACTCGATCAGTCAACTGCAGGAGAAACTCCTGCATCTTCTCCACCTCAGAAGACGCTCTCTGATTGATGAGGAGGAGTTCCGAGAGGCGCTTGAGCCGATGATTGGACCCGATACGATTGAGAGACTTTTCAATCATCCAGATCTCGGAGAAGAGACCTGGGACCGTTTACTTTCTCGCGCCCGCACCGACTGTGCACCATTCTTCAGACTTCACGATCGTTTGCAGATGAGACAAGAATCTGGACGTGTCGGAAACGTCTGGTTCGATGTTGATATGGAGAATCTGGTTGCCGGACCAGCCAATCTATTCGCTTTCGTACTCAACCAGACAGATGAACAACAGGATTTCATTCTTCGAGTTCAGACTCCTGATTTTCGACCCAATGAATGCGTTTACAGACTCAGGGTCGAGCCTTACGAGGAAATCCAGCTAGATTCAATGCTGCCACCAAACCTTACTCAAACGCTTCCACCACTGATGGCCACAACCCGCATCATCTGGCAAAGCCTGATTCCTTCAGCAACCGGTGAGGCGACAGTCACCGTCAGACTGGAAGATACCGAAGGAAATCTCGTCTCAGGCAGGGTTCTGACTGTTCAGATACGGCCTGACCTGATGACGAGACTACGGCTGTCAACCGGCGCACTGTTCATCGTCGGAGCGATGATTGCATTACTCTCGCCGACACTGCCATTCATTCTCTCCATTCTGGGCTTGTGACGAGGTTACAGGTCCATTCAAGAGGTCGACGTCCGTCGGCGGCTCGTGATGGATGCTGAGCCCAATCCTGGCGATGACGATCTGAGAACTCGTCTGCACGCTATGGAAACGAAATTGCGCAGAATGCGAGATCAACGCAATACTCACAGCGAGAATGCTCGCAGAGCCGCTGATTCGCGCAATGCTGTGCAAGAACAAGGCAAGACTCTGCGAGAAGCCATCAACGAGCGCATGGAGAGTCAGAAGGAGATTCGTAACAAGGCTCGTGTCCACAAGGCCCGCCGAGATGAGATTCAGAATCACATCAGGGAATTGATTGCCCGCAAGCGAGGTCGGCGTGATGAGGAGCGAGGGTCTCGGTCCATCGTCATCCAATTAATGGAGACTGAGGGGGAGATCGAGATGATTGAACGTAAACTCGAGACTGATGGCAGCTTGACGCTCAAACAAGAGAACAAATTGCTGAAGCATCTAAAGAAACTGATGGGGAAGCGCGACGAACTGCTTCCTGCGGTCAAGGAACACGAGACCATCACCATCGATCTCGGAGACATGGATGAGTCGATATCTCGCCTCAAGGGAGAAGCCGATTCTGAACACGAGGCGATGATCGAAGCTCACAAGGAAGCCGACGCGATATGGGAGGAGATCAAGCCGATGTTCGAAGAGCGAGATTTCGTCCGAGCAGAAGGCGACAGGCTGCACAACGCTTTCGTCGAATCCAGGAAGTGTGCTGATGAAGTCCATTCGGAGATGACAGGAATGTTGGATAAAGTCAATGAGATCCGTGATGAACTGAAGGCTCAGCGTGAGGAGCGTGCGAAGACCATTCGCGACCACAATCAATCTGTGAGAGATGCGCTGAAATCACCATCTGAGGATGAGGAACTCGCCGGCTCCTTGGCCGATATGCTGCTCGAGAGTGGCTCTCTGACACTCGGTGGCACCGGCGCGACCGACACCGATGACAGTGGCAAGACTCGCGGCGGTCAGAACAAGGGCAAGCGTCGCCGATTGGGTACTACGCGTGGACCTGTCTGATTCAGCCAAGATAAGGTCCAGTCGAAGTCGAAGGTACTCATCTCACCAGCCGCGCTCTTCCATTCGCACGCTGAGAGATTCGATTTCGAGGCCAGGCATAGCATCTCCAATCATCGCACTGGCCTCGGTGACGACTGTCGCATCCTCGAAATGATGTGTTGCTAGAACAATCGCATCCGCGGTATTCGCTGGATCTGAACTCTTGAAGATGCCAGATCCAACGAAGATCCCATCCATTCCATGATGCATCATCAAGGCGGCATCAGCCGGTGTCGCGATGCCTCCAGCTGAAAATGTCACGACAGGTAATCTGCCGAGTCGTACCACATCATCAAGGACACTCGAAATTTCTCTTCGCAGCTGTTCCATGCTACCGAATGGAGTATCCTTAGGACTGATGTCGAATGCTGAATGATCTTCGAGGTGATGATATCCTTCCATCATGACATCGACCATCGCCTCACGCCCCGCCTCATCTGTCTCGCGCGCGTGAGAGATTTCTGAGGCGACGAGGCGCGCGTGCTTGACAGCACTGACGACATTCCCAGTCCCCGCCTCACCTTTGGTGCGTATCATGGCAGCGCCTTCTGCCACACGACGAATCGCCTCGCCAAGACTCGTGCAACCACAGACGAATGGAATGCTGAAATTGTTTTTGGCTATATGGAAAAACGGGTCAGCTGGCGTCAACACCTCTGATTCATCGACCATATCGACTCCCAGAGATTCGAGCACTCGGGCTTCTTCATCGTGTCCGATTCGAGCCTTGGCCATCACGGGAATGCTTGTGGTTTCGATGATTTCCTTAATCAGATCCGGATGACTCATTCTCGCGACTCCACCGTCGGAACGGATGTCGGCTGGCACTCTCTCGAGTGCCATCACCGAGGTCGCACCGGCGTCTTCGGCGATATGAGCCTCGGCAGCTGTGACGACATCCATGATCACACCACCCTCCTGCATCTTGGCGAAGCCGCGTTTCAACAACTCAGTACCATGACGCATCTGGGTGAGGTCAACGCGGCGAGCCATGGTCGAGCCTGCCGGCTCATACACATCAATCTATTTCCAAGGCTTCGTGCCCCGTTGGACTGCCAACTCAGTCATTCAGCGAGAACAGGAGAATCTCCCATCGCTATCGGCAGGTCGGCGCACTCATCTTCGTTCTTGTCGATCCATGCCTCCTCCTCCTCAGGCACATCGGTATCGGCGAAGATTGCGCCGACCGGGCACTCAGCCACGCAGGCTGCGCAATCGATGCACTCATCGGGGTCGATGACGAGGTACTCATCGGCCTCCCTGAAACATTCCACAGGGCAGACAGCGACACAATCCTGGTACTTGCATTGCACGCATGCGCTGGTTACTACATGTGTCATGTCAGTCCTCGGGACTGCCGATGTTAATGAGAGTAATAAACTTGCTCAGAATCAAGTCGCTAAGACCCTTCTGCGCAGCAGGAGGAGGGTATACCTCACCAACCAATGTCTCAGTTTCTTCATTGACGTGCTTTTTTCTCTTCACCGATTCGCTCGGCCGTTTCTTCTACGATAAGAATCGCTTGAGCAATGCTTGAGATCACAATGAATCAAGATTCTAGACATTCTTCGATGAGATTCACAATCACCGTCTCTGGCTTTTCGCCAGGATAGGATTCAATCTTGAAGCGTCCTTTCGCAGCCATCTTCCTCTCCACGCCCCTCGCCATGCGCACGCGCCCTTGGACCAAATCGTCGATGTCGATACGTAGGTGGAGGATCTTGTTCTCGTCGATGTGACTGGAGATTCCGTTGTGCAGTAATTCTTCCAGAGTCTGCTTTCCCAATCGTACGAAGGCATCGCGCGCATCGCGTTTCTTCGTTATCGACGCTTCCAGAATCAATTGTGGTGCACCGTGGTATGACTTGCTTTTCTCCCTAGTCAATTCGACACCATCCCCAGCCAACCATGCCAGTGCGCTCTGAATCAAGTCGATGTCATCGATGGCGCTGCAATGAACACGCCAGACCGCACTGTGGAGACTCATGAGATGCGCGAGGGGCAAGCCGCCCTTGAAGACGACGCTGCGCCCCAGTCAGAGGTGGTGTGTTGGGGGCTTTGATTCATATACTGGATGTAGGTCGGTCGGCTCGCGAACGGGGTAGCCCCCGATAGACGAGGTGTCTCTAATGGCAAAGGGTGCAAAGGCAAGGGCAGCGGCACGTAGGCAGCGAGACAAGTGGAAGTCCAAGCGCTGGTACACAATACGAGCCCCTCGAAACCCATGGTCCTTCAGAGTGATTGGAGAGACCATCGCTGAAAATTCCGAACAACTCGTCGGTCGTCGTTACGAAGTCATGCAGAACGAGCTCGACGGCGATTTCTCGAAGATGCACGTCAAGGTGGTTTTCCGCATCACCGAAATCGTAGGAAATGATGTTCTCACGGAATTCATTGGTCACGATGTGCTCAAGGATCACATTCGTCGACAAGTTCGTCGCGAACGAGGAAAAATCGATGATACCGTGGATGTGGTCAGTCAGGATGGGTATTACATCCGATTCAAACCTCTAATGATCTCACGAGGTCGAATCAAGGGCAGTCAGAAGGCTGAGATGCGCGCTCGCGCCAAAGATGCCATCCTACAATTGGGTGCGACTTCGACCTGGATTCAACTCCAGAAAGCAGTCCTCGACGGTACGATGGAAACCAAGATCAAGGAAGCAGTCTCCAAGATCAGTCCTGTTCGTACGGTGATGATTCGCCGAAGTCAATTGATTCAGAGCGGCGTTGTGGTCGAGCGAGGACCTACACTCGATGAAGTCTATGCTGAAGAGAAGGCAGCAGCAGCAGCGTCGAGTTCGGAGGTTGATGTTCTTGCAGCTGCTGAAGCGAGTGCGCAACTCTCTGAGACTGCTGAAGGAGAAGCAGGATCTGTTGAAGACGAGGCAGCCGAAAAGGAAATTCCCAGTGTCGATTCCGAAGAAGTCGATGCAGGGGATGAATCAGATGACGACGACGCTGATTTAGCATCTATGACCGTATCAGAACTCAAGGATTTACTTCGTGCAGCCGATAAACCAGTCTCTGGAAAGAAGGCTGACCTCATCACCCGTCTTCAGGAATGATCGAGTTAACATGGCCGTCAAGCCAATGAACAATTACCGACCGGCTCTCCATGTGAAGCGTATCGCAGTCCTCTGTGGGACAGGGATGAATCAGTTAGTCAGTGACTTCGAGAAAACTGGTTCCCCTGTCAAAAAATTACGAATTGAAACTCCCTGGGGCGATGTTCCAACATCCTTGATTATTGCTTCATCTGGAGAAATTCTTCTCATCGACCGACATCATAGAGAAGGACCGAATCGTACACCTCCTCATGAAATTGAACATCGCGCAAATATTCACGCTGCGACTTCCTCAAATCCGCAATTGATTTTGAGTATCAACTCGGTCGGCACGATGCGTGAAGATTTCCCGCCGGGTTTGATTGGGGTATCTGGCGATATTCTCGATTTAGCCACTCGACCTTGGACATTCTACGATGACGATGCCAAACACACAGATCGAACTTCGATTTTCGACTCTTCTGCATCAAACATCTGCCGCTCGACCCTTGAGGAATTGCAGGGAAATTGTCCTGATGGATTGATAGTAGCGCAATGCATTGGTCCACAATTTGAATCACCAGCCGAGATTGACGCCCTAGTTCGCCTCGGCGCAGATGTGGTCGGAATGACATTGGGCCCAGAATCTCGGTTGATTGCAGAATCAGGAATTGCTCACGCAGCCCTTTCGTGCTCATCAAATTGGGCTGCGGGCAAAACCCCCGGTGACCCTGCCGCTGAGATCGACCATCATGAGGTCGATGCGATGGCAGCCACTTTGCGTTCGCGCGTAACCGCCTGTATCAAAGTGCTACTCGAATCCGATTGAGGTGTTTAGATGATGGACTGGCGGCACGGATTCGCATTGATGATCATAACAATTCTACTCTTCCCAGCAATGATTCAAACGATGGAGATTTGGGACGAGGCTGAACGCGAGCACGATAGGAATTGCAATCTCTTATTGAACCAAGGAGGAATTAATCTCCAGTTATGCGAGGAACTCGAAGCGGATTCATCAGCAAAGCTGGCAAGATACACACTTGTAGCATTTTCATTCATCATTTGCGGGGTCTCAGGCCTAGTCCTATTATTACCGGCGGGCGAAGATGGATATGCCCCTCCTCCGGGCCTACGTTGATGGAGTGCCTCCATTACCAATCTGCCATGAGCAGACCATCGAGGGTCGAGGATTGGATTGAAATCGAAGCTGCTGACTCACCAGACGGCTCTTGGCTGACAATGATGTCTAGAGTCGCTGCATTCCATCATAAACATGATTTCGCATCTGAGGAGAACAACGGTCACGACATGGGTTATCGCGTCGCTTTGACCGTCGAGGAATTAGGCGAGTTCGCAGCCGCGATTACCAAAGGAAAACCAAAAGAAGAAGCGGCCGAAGAGCTTGCAGATTTACTGATACTTATTCTCGGTCACTCTTTAGCGATGAAAATTGATCTAGAGGCCGAATTCCACCAGAAGATGGACAGAATCATGCAACGCCCCGCTCGACGGGGCAACCTCGGAATCAGAGTTACAGAATACACTGGCGAGTAAGCGCCTGCTCGTTCGTTAAGAATCAGGTGCGTATGTCTGATTTATCGAAGTGAATCATGCGTCAAAATTAATTTTCACAGAGCCTCGAGCAGATATGTGGGCCTCATACAGGTCGTGCTCTTTGCATCCTTTGATGCCAGCGACGATGTTCGTTGGAATCGTCTCGATAGCGGTATTGAAGTTCGTCGCTGAACTATTGTATAATTGGCGCTGATCGGTAACTTGGTCTTCAATTTCTTTGTAATCTTCTTGTAGGGCCATGAAATTCTGATTCGCTTTCAGGTCTGGATATGACTCTGATAAGGCTAAGAGTTGGGGTAGGCTACCGCCAAGGAGAGTCTCCGCTGCTGCTACGCCTTTCACGTCACCCGCGGCACTCGCTGAAGCGAACATATTGCGCGCTTTCGCGAGTTCCATGAAGATGCCTTCTTCGTGGGCAGCATATTTTTTTACGATAGAGACCATATTTGGAATCATATCGAATCTTTGCTGCAATAGAGTATCGACATTCGACCAAGCGCGCTCGACATCTTTCTCCAAACGAACCAAACGATTCCATGCGGAAATAAACCACATAACCACTGTCAATGATATGACGCCGCCGAAAAGCAGAACAGGTAGATTTGCTGCGACCATAAGCCGCCTAGTCCTTCGCGTGTCTTCAACCTTGACCCGTCATCAGAACCCTTGGATAATTGATTAACCCGCTGCTTGGAAGGCCATTACAGTCGCAGCCAAGGCTCCTGCAAAGATGATTGGAGGGATGACACGGTACTCAAACTGGCTGCGAACTTTAGCCAATACACCCAATTCAGATCCTCTCTCTAATCGAGCTTCGAATTGAGGTGCATCTTCTCCATGAATCTGAACTAGTATATTCTGCCCTCTGCTCCAAAATTTTTCCTCCTTTAATTCTTCATTAGGCCGAGGTATCGCTTTACCAAGAATGTAGCAAGGATCTCCGAGCGAAAGTCCCCAAAGTGTCCATCGATGTTTTAGGAGAGTTTCGCCGACTAAGGCGGTACTCAAAATCGACCCAAAAAGTGATGAAAGATTTTTGTTGTGGGGAACTTCCCATCGTCTCATATACTGACCAAATTCTTTGAAACTGAATGTATTGGGTCTAACAAGAACACCCCCTGTCCCATCATGTAAGATAAATGGATGATTCCCATCTTGATTCTGAATTGTCCGCCATTGGTAAACAGTTCGTGTCCGAGGTCCTTTCTTTGTCATGTATACCTCTTTGCGCCGAATGTAAATCTCGTATTTCCATCGCCAAGCATGCAGGTCGTCGATACTACGACTCGCATCCCCTCCAACTTGGACCGTTGGCGCAGGTGTACTCCACCGACGGACTTGGCCAACTAATTCGAGTTCGCCAGCCGCGAGCGATCGAATCTTGGACGTGGGGATGTCGATCGTTGCCTGCATTCTTTTCGCTGTTTGAAATGAAGTGACTGCGATAATGAGTGAGGCGAATACAGGACCAAACATCATCAATATCTTTACGAAATCAAATTCTTCACCAGTCCAAGGAAGGACAATGCCAACAGAAACAACGACAAACGTGGCTGGAATTGCATACAGTGCAATTATCGTTCCGAAAATCCCGACTGCTGAGATTGTTGCAGGCTGAGGAGTGCCAATCACAGAGGGATGCTCAGTAAGAATCCCGGTATGATCCGCAGAATATTTGTCTTTAACATCCCAATATTCGGGGCCAGGTGCATCAAATACCCAGCCTCGATCATCGGTGGTCGGGCTATCTGTATAAGTGCCTGTCCAGAAACTGGATTTGTTTGCACTTCCCTCAGACCTTATTTGGAAATCTCTGGGTAATTCGCTCCGTCGAATTTTATCATACTCGACCTGCAATCGAGTCGGTGTGCACCCGATAACTATCATCGAACCAATAACAGATGCCATCGCACTTTTCGCGATCGCGGCGACCTCACCGGTAAGTACAGCATTAAATCCATTCACCACTCCATACCCAACTAGCAACATGCCGATTAGCCAGATGATGACGGTAGCCCCCTTAGGGGGGGTGAAATCAATGAATCCTCCATCAGTAAATTGCACTGGAGCGTTGGTCTCCTCCACAATCGTTACTGTCTAGGCATGAAGATTAAGTTTGGCCCGTCATTACACGCCTCTTGGATATTGCTCACTGATTCTCCAAATGCAAAAAAACTAGGATTTCATCCAGATCGAGTATGTTGTTGCATATTCATTCCCTTCATCAGATTCAATGCGTTCGACGATTTCTTCCTTCCATTCCGAACCTTTCCAATCGGGGAATAGAACATCACCACTTCCAGATGTGTGAACGGTTGTCATATGGATTTCATCGACTACATCAATAAACATCGCATAGATCTGTGCGCCGCCGATGATCCAACATTCCTCACGTCCCGCCGCATAGGCGATTTCTATGGCGCGGCCGGCATAGAGGGCAGTTTCAGCCCCCTTCGCAGACCATCCAGAATCCCGCGACATGACGATATTGACTCGTGCCGGTAGCGGCTGAAACGCATCAGGAAGGGATTCCCAAGTCTTGCGTCCCATGATTACAGCGTTGTAACCGTCACCCTCCGTCAGCAGTTTGAATCGAGCCATGTCAGAGGGAAGTCGCCAAGGCAGATCGTTGCCCCGGCCGATGCAGCCATCCTCGTCCATGGCTACGATCATCGCTTTTTTCAAAGAATCACCTCAGATAGAGATCGGTGCTGAAATATGTGGATGATGTTCGTAATCGATGATTTCGATATGTTCTGCAGTGAAGCCATCGATATCCGTGACAGAAGGGTCTAGTTGCAGTCTTGGCAAGGTCAACGGTTCGCGCTCAATCTGCAATTTCGCCTGATCGAGGTGGTTGAGGTAGAGGTGGCAATCTCCCCCCGTCCAGATGAATTCCCCCGCCTCGAGGCCACAGACCTGAGCCATCAGGCAAGTCAACAGACTGTACGAAGAGATGTTGAATGGGACACCGAGGAAAGCATCAGCGCTCCTCTGGTAGAGTTGGCAGGACAACTTGCCGTCGTTGACATAGAATTGGAAGAAGGCATGACACGGCATCAGCGCCATCTCATCCAATTCACCGACATTCCAAGCCGAGACGATGATTCGACGAGACTGTGGATTGGTCTTGATCATCTCGACGGCTGTCTGGATCTGATCGACCAAGCGCCCGTCGGGTGTTTCCCATTTCCGCCATTGTTTGCCATAGACTGGCCCGAGGTCACCCTTCTCATCCGCCCATTCATTCCAGATTCGAACCTTGTTGTCCTGCAGGTATCCAACATTGGTGTCGCCCGAGAGAAACCACAACAATTCGTGGATGATACTCGGCCAGTGGACCTTTTTTGTCGTAACAGCGGGGAAGGAATTCGATAGGTCAAAGCGCATCTGATGACCGAAAATAGAAATCGTACCAGTCCCGGTTCTGTCCGACTTTTCCTCACCCTCTTCGAGGATGCGACGCAGAAATGAGAGGTATTGCTCCATGCCGACTGCTTTTCCTGAACTGCGATAGTCCATCAAAGATGCGGCTGGAGCTCCACCGCTCAAGGCGCCCCCAAGCGTCTGAGCGTCTCTATCAATTGATCAGTGAAACCACGGTAATAAGTTCTCATGATGGATCTCTGTCCATGTTCATCGAGCGACAGAAGATTCTGGACATTTCGATCATCCAAGTCAGCCCCATTCGGATCGGCGAGCCAAGCTCCGAAACTGATGGGTTCGTCGATGATGACTTCGACACGCGCAAACGGATTGACCACTGGATTACCCGGTGCAATCACCGAGCGTGCCCCAAGAATTGCCATTGGAACTACCGGAACATCTGGGAATCGTGCTGCCAATCTCGCCACCCCCGTCTTTCCGCGAGCCAGAAAAGGAGGATCGCTCCTTCTAGATCGCGTGCCTTCGGGAAAGATTCCCATGAGACCACCGGAACCGAGCACATCGACAGCTCTGGCGAGCGCACCGGCAGCACCGATATTCCTCTCAGTCTCGATCTGACCTGTCGAAGTCATCAGTTTCGACATCTTCGGATCATCAAAATGCTCTGCCTTCGCGAGATAGTGGACGGGCCTGCGAGCCCCCATGATCTTGACGATCGGATCGATGTGGGAGGTGTGGTTCCCTGCGAGAATCGCAGGGCCCGAACTCGGAATCCGATCCAAGCCCTCATATCGCACATTCGAGAAGGAGCGGACGAGAGGTGGGGCAACCGACATTATGGCCTTGTAGAACAGCGGTGTCCTGAACTTCTCACCAGTTCCCTCGAGTCCGACCAACTTCGACACGCGAACCAGAGATTCGCTCGACAGACCTGCCATCGCTCGCGCCATTCAGACCTCTCGCTTGATGGTTTCCTTGCCTCCGATGCGTTCATTTCCTCTTCTCTCCGGCATCCAATCATGCTAACTCGCAGGGTTGTGGGACTGCTTCTTTTCGCAATCATAGCAGTTCCCACCTTCGCCCCCGCCGCAGCCGCCACAGAGTGGGATGATGACAATTGGTTGTGGAACATCATCGGGCCTGAGAGGCTGGCTCTCGGGGATGAATTCGGATGTCATGGTTACGAGGGCGTCGACATCCATGATGAGCCATGGGCTATTTCAGGATGCCGCGATTATCTGACTGCTTTCACGAATGCTTCCAGATGGGGGCAGAATCCGGTTTCATTCGGAGTTCCGGCAGGTAAGATGGATTCAACGACCGCCGACTATCTTCATTCGAGTGGATTCCGAATCGTCGGTGACCTGTTGGAATCCACTCCCTCACAATTACACAAGATTGACCGAACCACCAGCCTCGAAAAGGGCCAAACCGAGATGTCGGCGCTGGAGGATGCAGCACAGGACGAACTAGTCAGCATCTATTGGGTTGCGCGCTGGCACGATGTGAAAATCCGCGAAGACAAATCGGCTATCTCGCTGCTAGAATCTCAAGATGTATGGTTCACGACTTGGGGTGAATGGTACATGCATGAACGCGCCAGCCACAGAATTGGCGGCAGTTATCTGGATAATCAGACAATTGCAGTCGGATTACCCGAGGACGAACTCTGGAGAGTCCCGGGCAGTGTGCTCATCGAATGGGAAATCGAGCCAGAGACCATCACCATGCTCGGAGGCGTTGAACACGAATTGTCTGCGGATGAGCAACACCTTCACACAGGATACCGCTTCGTTGAAAATGGACTCATTGCGACATTGTCGCCTGGAGAGTACATCTCTTTCTCAGCCGCTGATCATGCCCCGGCATTTACTATTACACCCATGACCACCTTCAACGGCCTCCATCACTCAGTCGTGATCGTCGGCCATCACGTGACCAATCTGCACGAATGGTCATCCGATTTCTACGACTCACCATTGCGCTTCACCTGGCTCATCGAGCGTCCCGCAGCGCTGGTGATGGATTGGCGGCTTCCGGTCATCGCGGTAGCCGTCCTGATCGCCACACCGGTGACAATCAAATTCCTCGTCAAGCGCGATCAGCGAATCTCAGAGGATGTCGGGTCCATCGATTCGGACACCGACTGAACGCATCGTCTCGACAATTCCAGAAATCACTTCGCTCGACAGAACCTCGGGCGCGTGAACGCCCGCAGGAAGCATGTTCGGGTCGGCGAGCCATGCTTCGATGCAGCAAGTGGCCACCAGCCCAGTCGAGCGGGCCATCGAATGCCCATCATCACCACCATAATCCTCGAGTTCCCATTCCATCACCTCGCCTTTTCGATTCTGGGCCCGTACCCTCATCCAGGTGAATTCGGGAATCTTGTGGTCGTACCACCATTGGCGAACCACATCCTCCTCATCCAGAGTACCAGCATCCCGCTCATCGATGTACTTCTGGATGTGTCCGGGCCAGCGCACGGTGAATTCTGACATCTCAACAACTGGAATCGAACTCAGTACCGATCGCAGCCCATCGGTCAGGAATGCTTCCATCTCCCCCCGCTCACCGACATCGATCAGATGCCGTTGGCTGAGCGCTGGCAGTACGACCTGCTCCCCATTCCTAATCACCCGCGCAGGTCGACTATACTCAGCAATCACATCGGTTGGCGAGAATGGAGCCATGTAGAACCACTCGCCATAAGGCCCAGTCGGATTGCCTCCAACCCAGACTTCGGCTTTGGCAAGAGGCCCCATCTTCCGATCTGCAACAGCCAACAACATGTTTGACAAACCCGGAGCAACACCGACATCCCACAGAATTCTCGCACCGTAATCACGTGCTTTCTCATCATCACGGTCAGGAGTGAATTTGCTGAAACTCAGGTCGACTATCCGGTAACTGCTCTCCGCCAGATATGTCGAAGCCACATGGCTAATCGAACCAGGAAGCATGTTCACCACCATATCGACCACCCCATTCCTTGACATTCCCCCCACGGCATCCGTCGCATCTTCTGGGTGAACATGGATGCCGGCAACACCCATAACGCGGTGCGGCTGCCAATCGTAGACATGCACTTCATGGCCCGCACCAGCAAGACGCTTCGCAACATAAGAGCCGACCAAGCCAGCTCCAAGGCAGTGTATGACGGCCACGCGGTATCGAGTCGGTGACGGTTCTTGAGGTGTGATGGTTGGCGTTTCCAGTCTCTTTGGCGGCGATTAGTTGATTGAGGAGGGAGGCAGCGTCGGGCTGTGGACGACAGCGTACGCATTGATCCGTGGTCTTCGGAGCAGTCAACTGACTACGCGCGCATACGCGATCAATTCGGGCTTGGCAGCATCGACATCTCGAAACTCCCCAACCCCGGAATCCTCCATCGTCGAGGCATCGTTTTCGCTCATCGTGACCTTGACGTCATCCTCGGTTGCATGGAACGCTCGGACCCCTTCGGCGTCCTCACCGGCTTGATGCCCAGCGGGAAGATGCATCTCGGCCACTCGATGGTCATCGACCAAGTTCGCTGGTTCCAGGAGCAGGGTGCTGACATCACGGTGACCGTGGCCGATCTGGAAGCGCTTGCGACGCGCGGGACGAGTCTGTCTGACGGGCGCGAGAATGCGCTTCGCGAATATGTTCACAATTATGCCGCTCTAGGACTTGATCCATCTTCGACCAACGTCTACTTCCAGAGCGGCAGGCCTGCCGTTCAGCGACTTGCTTTCACCCTCGGCAGGCGTACGAATCTCTCCGAGTTCGAGGCTATTTACGGATTCAAAGGCGACACCAACCTCGCCCATGTGCAGGCACCATTGGTTCAGGCTGGAGACATCATTCATCCTCAATTGGAGGAGTTTGGCGGTCTGAGGCCGATAGTGGTTCCAGTCGGTGTTGACCAAGACCCTCACCTGCGCTTGACCAGAGGCTTGGCAAACAAGACCCATTGGTTCAACGTCAAGGCTCGAAAGGCAGGTGGCTTGACTGTCACGCTATCTATTCAGGACGAGAATCTCAATGTCTTCGGAGTGGCGCCAAATGGCCGCGTCGATCGTTCGACTCGAGATGCGATCTTCGCGCGACTCAAAGCCAGTCTCGTGCCTATGGGTTATTCCGATTATATCGCCAACCCTAAGCACGGCACTCTCGATGTTCCTGGCGCTAAGTCCAGTGACGCGGCGCAGGTCCGGATGTGTGTTCTCGCCCTTGAGCGCGAACTCGGCGGCACGGGTTTGATGCCGCCATGTTCGACCTACCATCGCTTTGCTGTCGGCATGACTGGCGACAAGATGTCCTCGTCCAAGCCCGAGTCGACAATCTTCATGGACGACAGCATTGAAGCGATGACGAGGAAGGTCAATCGAGCCTTCAGCGGCGGCCAACCAACCGTCGAGGAGCACCGACTGCATGGCGGTGATTGTTCGAAGGACGTCGCATTCCAATATCTTCAGTTCTTCTTCGAATCCGATGATGACGAACTCGCGCGGATCGCGCGTGAGTACGAATCAGGCCGAATGCTCGCCGGTGAGATCAAACAGATCTGCATCGACAGTGCCAGCGAATGGCTCACTGATCTCGCCGACAAGCGAGACATGTGGGACGGACGACTCGACGAATTCCTGGCGCCGGACGCTTTGTGATTTGGAACGGCAGGGGCACAGGGAACAAAGAGATGATCCTATCCAGCCGACCAAGTGGAAACTGGAAGTCGATTATTCACCATGGCCCTATCAAGATTGACCCATATCTCTCTGCGACTCTGTGTTCTCTGGGGTTGATTCAATTATCGAGGTCACTGGAATCGATGACTGGAATCTGTGGTCCAGGAGCGAGTGAGGCGATTTCTTCAGAATCGAGTTCCCACGAACGGGCCTCTTCGTGAAGAATCTGAGAATGTCCCATCGGGTCGAGCAATATCAATTCTACAGAAGCCTCACCAACTCGCAGAGCCGATAAACTCCTCAGTAATTCTTCACAGGCACTAACATTCTCAGCGCCTTCCTCACCATCTTTTAACGAAGAACGGCGGATCAAGCCAATCGCATCCTCGAACCTCTTGAGCACTCCCTCTATGTTCGAGATGTATCCAGTCGCATTCTGTCCCGGTTCGACCTCCAAGCCGAGCTCAACGATTCGGACCGTGCAAGACGAGGATCGAACCACACGAACGGACATATGGTCTGAGGATTCGACTTCGAAGGACCATGCTGTGGCCTTCCGCCCCTCCGCTGGGATGAAATCAGTATGACGCCAGCCACATGCATCGCAGGCCAGAGTCATCTCCGTGTGTTCTCCGAAATAAGGAATCTCAGAGGAGTGGACAATCAGTGTCAGACCTGATTCGGAGTTACATATCGGGCAATCTTGATCAATCGTGCTCTCCATGTCAGGACCTCATCAGAAGAGTGATCCGTCGCTCTTCGAGATGTCAAATTCGGTTGGAAGCAGAAGCAGTCTGGATTGTCCGAGTCTGATCACTTCACCTGAGAGGTCTCCTTCAACGAAGTCCTGTATCTGATCGACCGCCATTCTGAGCTCTGTTTCGGTGTCTATCAGCCTGCGCATCTCGAGGATCACGATATCACCGTCCGAGACCCAGTCTAGTATTTTCGAGGTCCCCGTGATATCGTCCAGTACGGCTCGATGTACGATCACATCCCCCAACCCTCTTGCCACTGGTGCATCGCTGTACATCTCGCCGAGGTCGTGGTAATCCTGACCAGCCTCGATCGAGTGATTGCCTGTGCTCGCTGGCAGACTCGGCATCTCGATCCATCGAGGCTCGGGGCGATCTTGCTTAACCACGACTCGTTGCGGACAACCATGCTCCTTGAGCAATACGGTCGGTGAAGTGCTGGCCAGAATGGTATGCAGACTTTGGCTGCTTCTTCCTAACGCTCCCCGTCGGATTGATAAGGGGCCGGAATCGAGTCCTCTTCGCTGGGAATGGTCTCTCAGGCGGGTGAGTCGAAGATGGATGGAGTCATGGACCCGATCAAGACCGGCACGAGCACAATCGGCATCACATTCAACGGCGGTGTCGTCGTCGGCGCAGATCACAGGGCGACGATGGGACATTTCATCGCCAACAAGAATGTGAAGAAACTGTTCAAGATATCAAATAATGTGGCCTTGACAACCGCCGGCCTCGTTGGTCATGCACAATCCCTCTCACGCGTTCTGGCAGCTGAGTTACGCCTCTATGAACTGAAGCGGAGCCAGCAGATGACAGTGAAAGGCGCGGCCACTCTGACAGCCAACATCCTCGGTGGCCGACCTCATTATGTGCAACTCCTCATCGTTGGTACAGATGCAGACGGTCCCAGCGTCTACAGCATCGATTCAGCGGGTGGCGCGATTCCAGATGTCTACTGCGCCACTGGCTCAGGCAGTCCGTTCATGTATGGTGTCCTCGAGGACCAATACAAGGATGGTATGACTCAGAATCAGGCTCTCAAAGTCGCTGCGAAATCACTTCTCGCATCTGCGCAGCGTGATGCCGCGAGTGGCAATGGCATGGATCTAGCTGTCATAACCGAAGCCAAGGGATTCCAGAAATTGTCCGAAGAGGAGGTCGCAAACCTCCTCTCAAGCATCTGAACACACTCCACGGCTTTGCGCCGACTCAGCCCCCATTATAGGAGGCATCGGAACGAGGGTGGAGTTTGACCGAAGGAGGTCGTTGAATGAGATTGACGTTATCAGAAGTGAAGCAGAAAATATCGAAACTCGTGCCCAAAGACGTCGACTATGAAGTCGATGTCGAAGCCGGATCAATCGCAATAATCACTCGAAAACCGGAGGCTTTCGGAGGACACGGTCAGTCATTGACGGTCAAAATCGCCAAGACCGTGAAGCGCCGAGTCGTCGTCAGACCGCACCCCGACATTCTCGCTGATGAGCAGACGGTTCACCAGAAAGTGAGCGAGATCATTCCTGCCGAAGCGGAGGTGCGCAATATCTGGCTCGACCCCGCTCTCTCAGAGGTGATTCTCGAATGTGATGATCCGGGCGCTGCAGTAGGCCCGAAAGGCATCCACATCAAGAATCTGAGAGATGAGGTCGGCTGGTTGATCTCCGTCAACAGAGCCCCGGCCTTCGAGAGCCGCACCCAACACGACATCCGACGTTATCGCAAGGAGATGGCCGACGAGAGGAAATCCCTCCTGCGTAAGTTCGGCACTCGCATCTATCGCCCGAAACGGGCAGGTGAGCCTTGGGTGCGAATAACAGCGCTGGGTTCCTATCGCGAGGTCGGACGGGCGATGCATCTGGTGACCACCAACGAATCTCGAGTACTTGTCGACGTCGGCGCTAAGCCGACGATGAATCGCAGCGAGGTCCAACCCTTCTTCAACGCACCAGAATTGCTGCCTCTGGACAATATCGATGCAATCGTCCTGACACACGCTCATGTCGATCACATAGCGATGTTACCCGTCTTGTTCAGGTACGGATATCGAGGCCCAGTCTACTGTACCCCTCCTACTCGCGATCTTATGACTCTCCTGCAGATGGATTACATCAAGGTCGCACAAGCCGAGGGTGTAGAACCCCCGTATTCAAGAGCCGATATTCAAGAATGCATCAAACACGTCGTCGATATTCAATGGGGCGACAAGACCGATGTCGCTCCCGATGTCAAGATCACCATGGAGAATGCTGGTCACATCCTGGGATCATCAAGCATCTACATGCAGATCGGTCAGGG